>ENA-OPSD01000666-OPSD01000666.1-human-gut-metagenome-genome-assembly--contig:-NODE-666-length-31363-cov-7.693593_pt1 | contig 31363 bp, 23 predicted proteins | sample MGYA00241453_ERZ501898 | MGnify/ENA primary metagenome ERZ501898 (study PRJEB25962, sample SAMEA2042226) | human gut metagenome | biome: human gut; feature: human-associated habitat; material: faeces... | reverse complement strand
TTGCGTGAGCGCTTGAAAAAGCACCAATAAAACAAACGAACCGCCCCGGTTTCCGCAATGGAAGCCGGGGCGGTTTTTTATACAAAAAAGAAATCGTTTTTTTGTAGCTTTGATGAATTGGCGCAGAGTCATTGACAGCAGAAGGGCAGAAGCGTATCTTTGAAACAGAAAACGGAACCGGGCTATAAATAGCAGGTTTCTTTACCTTGCGAGGACACTTTCGTTTTGATGAGGCACGACCCGGTGTGCCGCTTTTTTCATTTGCGGAGATAAAATACAAAAAGTACGGATTATAGTACACATTATCTGTTATGCTCGGTACATGGAAGGCACACACCGGAAAAGGAGCAAAAATGCGAAGGACGTTGAATAAAACAAGGTTTTTGGCCGGTAAAACGGACCCGGAAAATACCAGCCTGTGGCTGCCGCTCTGGATGCATCTGTGGGATACGGCGGGCATCATGGAGCGGCTAGTCCGGCAGTGGCTCCCCGAAAGCGTAAAACGGGCCATGGGCTTTGAGCGCGAGGAAGCGTTGCTCGCGCATGCCCGGTTTTTGGGTGGAATCCATGATATAGGCAAGGCTACGGTAGCCTTTCAGGCAAATATCCTGCGCACCCTGCCGGAGGCGCGGCAGCGGCTGGAAACGTTGACGCCGCTGGACTGTCCTGAACAGAACCGCCGGGAGTCGCCGCATGCCCGGGCGGGCGAGGCAGTCCTGCTGTGGGATGACTGCCCCGGCGGGATCGCCTCCATTGTGGGGGCGCACCACGGCAAGCCACAGAGCTGCGCGGCGGTCGATGATCAGTTAGAGGGTTGGGAGAGCAACTACTACCCCAAGGGACAGAAAAAGGTCTGGGAGGACTTCTGGACAGAACTGCTTATGACTGTTTTGCAGGACTGTGGCTTTGACGACACAGCGGAGTTGGATGATCTGAATCCGCAGGAGGAAGTGCTTCTGACCGGACTTCTGATCATGGCAGACTGGATCGCCAGCAATACGGAATACTTTCCCCTGATCCCGGTAGAGGAGTTGGGCAGCATGGAGGATTACCCGGCGCGGGTGGACAGGGCTTGGGAAAAGCTGGCGCTGCCCTTCCCGTGGGAGGCACAGCCGGGCATCGCAGACCCGCAGGAGTTTGCGGTGCGGTTCGGCTTTGCGCCCAATGCGGTGCAGAGGGCTGTTCTGGAGGCTGTGGATACCGCAGCGGAACCGGGCATCCTGATTTTGGAAGCACAGATGGGCGTGGGTAAAACCGAGGCGGCGCTGGCCGCTGCGGAGGTCATGGCCAGCCGGTTCGGGCTGGGTGGTGTCTTTTTCGGGCTGCCCACACAGGCCACGGCAAACGGCATCTTTCCCCGGCTGCTTGGCTGGGCAGACACACAGTCTGAGGAGACGCTGCCGCAGGCTATAAAGCTGGCACACGGCATGGCAGAACTGAACGAGTGCTATCTGCGGCTGCAGGGGCGCGGGGGGCAGTTGGAGGAGGACGCGCAGGAAGCGCATCAGGTGCAGGTACACCAGTGGTTTCGGGGAAACAAGCAGGCACTGCTGGCAAACTTTGTGATTGGCACAGTGGATCAGTTGCTGCTGGCGGCACTTGCCCAGAAGCACGTTATGCTGCGGCATCTGGGGCTTGCGGGCAAGGTGGTCATTATTGACGAGTGCCACGCCTATGATACCTACATGAACTGCTATCTGGACCGCGCACTGGAATGGCTGGGCTGGTACAAGGTGCCGGTCATCCTGCTGTCAGCCACCCTGCCTGCCCGGCGGCGTGCGGAACTGGTCGAGGCTTACCAGCAGAAAAAGGCTGTCCCGGACGCCCCATGGAAAACCAGCTGCGGCTATCCGCTGCTGACATGGACGGACGGCGCAGAGGTAAAGCAGACGGCCATCCCACCAGACGCACCCGGTAAAACGGTGCAGCTGACCACGCTCACAGAGCCGGAGCTGCCCGCACTGCTGCGCCGGAAGCTGGCAGAGGGCGGCTGCGCGGGAGTGATCGTCAACACGGTCAAAAAAGCGCAGGAGATCGCGCAGCTGCTGCGGGAAAGCCTGCCGGACAAAGAGGTGCAGCTGTTCCATGCGCAGTTCCTGATGCCGGACCGCGCAGCGCGGGAAAACCAGCTGATGGCACGCATTGGCAAGGGCTCTGCACCGGAGCGCCGGAACGACCTGATCGTGGTGGGCACGCAGGTGATGGAGCAGTCGCTGGACATTGATCTGGATGTTCTTGTTACAGAGCTTTGCCCCATGGATCTGCTGTTGCAGCGCATCGGACGGTTGCACCGTCACCGCCGCAGCCGCCCCGCCCCATTGCAGCAGGCCTGCTGCGCGGTGCTGGACACCGGGGAAGATGCCTTTGATGCGGGCAGCGAGGCGGTATATGGACAGTGGTTGCTCTGGCGCACCCGGAAGTTTCTGCCCCGGAGCATCCGGCTGCCGGAGGAAATCTCTCCGCTGGTGCAGCAGGTCTACGGCTGGGAGCGGGAAGCTCCCGGTGGAGCGCAGGGGGAGGAAATGCGCTGCGTATATGAGCAGACGCAGGAGAAAAAGAAAGCGCGCGCCGAGGTGTACCTTGTGCCGCAGCCGGAAACGCACCGGCTGGCGCAGCTGAATACGCTGGACGACTGGATGCAGAACGAGGGTGCCCGCTCCGACCCGGCGGCGCGGGAAGCAGTGCGGGACGGCGACCCCTCGGTAGAGGTGCTTGTAATGCAGCGCCGGGCAGACGGAAGCATCCACTTTCTGCCGTGGCAGGAGGGTGGCAGCGCCGTAGCTGCCGACAGCCCGCCCCCGCCGGAAACGGCACTGAAGATTGCCCGGCAGAAGCTGCGGCTCCCGGCGGTGTTCGGCAAAGCGTGGAAGGTGGATAGGGTCATCCGGGAGTTGGAAGCGGATAACCGCAGCCGCCTTGCGGCGTGGCAGCTGTCGCCGCTGCTGCACGGAGAACTGATCCTGCTGCTGGATGAAAACCTGACTGCCCGGCTTGCGGGCATGGAACTTTGTTATGACCGTGAAAACGGCCTGACCTACCAAAAGGAGGAAACGGATGAAGGAAATTGAATTCAACATGTTGACGGAGCCGTGGGTCCGGGTTCGTCGGCCAGACAATACGGTGCAGGAAGTTTCTTTGACGGACGCACTGCTCCATGCGCAGGATTATGTGGATCTGGCAGGCGAAATACCCACGCAGGATGCCGCCGTGCTGCGGCTGTTGCTGGCGGTGCTGTTCACCGTGTTCTCCCGGGTGGATGCAAAGGGAAAACCCCAACCGCTGGCACAGAGCGATGATGCACTGGAGCGCTGGAGCGAGCTGTGGCAGCTTGGGCATTTCCCGGCAGAGCCTGTCCGGGACTACCTGGAGCAGTGGAAGGACCGCTTCTGGCTGTTCCACCCGACACACCCCTTCTGGCAGGTGCCGACCCTTAGCAATGGCATTGCGTTTGACGGAAAAAAGTTGAACGGGGAACGAGCGGAAAGCGGTAATAAAACGCCGCTATTTCAGAACATTTCAAAAGCAGAATGTGCGGTACTCACCTATGCACAGGCAGCTCGATGGCTGATTTATCAAAATGGATACGATGAACGCGGCGGCCGCCCGAAGGCTGGCAATAAGCCAAGGCATGGTGTTGGTTGGCTGGGGCAGATTGGGTTTGTGGCTGTTAAGGGGAAAAATCTGTACGAAACGCTGCTGCGGAATATGGCGTTTTCGACAGAGCAGGATGCTCTACAGGAAAAGCAACTGCCTTGCTGGGAGCGGGAGCACGCCAGAACGGAACAGAGCGTTGAGATTGTGATGCCGAAAAATCAGGCAGAACTTTTGACCCTGCAATCCAGACGCATTTTGCTGATACGCTCGGAAGAAATGCCCGGTGTAGTCGGGTATGAGGTGTTGGGCGGAGACTATTGGGACAGCGAAAATGCGTTTGGCGAGCAAATGACTCTTTGGCGCAGAACATCGAAGGAAAATGAAAAGGTGACCTATGAACCGCAACAGCATGAGATGGGAAAGCAGCTGTGGCGAGAACTTCCCGCCATGCTAGACCCGGAGGGCCGTAAACCGGGTGTTCTGATATGGAATCAAAAGCTGCAAAGTCTGCGAATCCTGAGCAAAAAAGAACAAATCGTGATTAGTGTGGTCGGAATACGATATGACGATCAGGGAGCATCTGTTAAGGATGTGTATACTGACCAGTTGGAAATGCAACTTGCAACGTTAAACGATCTTGGCCGAAAATGGACGGTGCGTATAAGCCGGGAAGTACAGCGCTGTGAAGAAACTGCCAAAAACATTGGCACACTGTGCGTGGAACTGAAGCTTGCCGGGGGATTGGACTACAATAAAGTGAAAGGGTTCAAGGATAAGCAAAAGGTAACGGAGGACGCCCGTGCACAATTCTACTTTACAGTGGATCAGCCTTTTCGGCAGTGGCTGCAGGCGATCGATCCGGAGCAGGACGACCCGGATGAGGCAGCGCTGCACTGGCAGGCGCAGGCGCGAAACATCGCGGAAAAGCTTGGAAAACAGATGGTGATGGAGGCCGGAAATGCCGCCCTGAAGGGACACCGCATTGTGGTGGATAAGGATAAAAAGACCGAGCGCACCATCCTGTATACCTCGCCCAAGGCCTATAATCGTTTCCGCACAAGGCTTTGGGAGATCTATCCCAAAACAGAACCATAAAGGGGGAATTGTATGAAAACACAGGACGTCAAACTATATGCGGCGCAGCAGCTGCACAGGCTTCAGGCTCTGCCGGACAACCAGCGGCGGGCAGAGCTGGCAAAGCTGCGTCGGGGCATCGGCCACGCACCCGGCGAGCTGCCGGAACTGTGGGGAAGTTTTTTGCTGGGAATGCCGGAAAGCTTTCAGGGCCGCAGTGCTCCCTCGGCGGCAGAGTGGGCGGTCTACCTCGCCCTGACCCTGTATGCTATGCATCAGCAGGGGAACGACCGCCCCATGAACTGCCCTGGCAACACACTGGGGCGTGCGGTGCGGCAGCTGGCAGAGCGGAACAGTGCCGGACAGGACTGGACCGAGGCTAGCGTGCTCCGGCGGTTCAACGCGCTGGCCACCGCAGAAGAAATCACCGAGATCAGCCACCATCTGCGGGGCATGATCCAGCTGTTGAGCGCGGCAAAGGATGGCGGCATCCCGCTGGACTATCCGCAGCTTGCGGCAGACTTGTGTGAATTGCAATGCGCCGACCCGCGATATGCGCAGACCCCCGCCAATGTTCGTCTACGGTGGGGACAGGACCTGTACCGCGACCCGAAGCCTGCACCGGATGAGAAAGAAAAGGAGAATTGATCATGAATAAGTGCCTGTATGTTGATTTCCACATTTTGCAGACCGTCCCGCCCAGCTGCATCAACCGGGACGATACCGGCAGCCCAAAAACGGCAGTGTACGGCGGTGTGCTCCGCGCCCGGGTATCCTCGCAGGCATGGAAGCATGCCATGCGCGCAGCCTTTGCGGAGAATGCTCAGCTGGACGTGGGCAAGCGCACTAAAAAAGCCGCAGAACTGGTAAAGAAGCAGATCCTTGCACTGGCCCCGGAACTGGATGCGGACAAGCTGGCAAAAAAAGCGCTGGAGAATGCGGGCATCAAGAGCGACGATAAGGGCACCAAGGCACTGTTCTTCATGAGCGCTGCGCAGGCAAAGGCATTGGCAGAGCTGGCTGTGGAGGGCTCTGCGGATAAAAAGCAGTATCGGGATGCCCTGAAAGCAGCGCCCTCGATGGACATGGCGCTGTTTGGCCGCATGGTGGCAGATGAGCCTTCTCTGAACTATGACGCCGCTGCGCAGGTGGCGCACAGCATCTCCACTCATGCTGTGCAGAACGAGTACGATTACTTTACCGCCGTGGATGACTGTCAAGCAGAGGACAGCGCCGGTGCAGGCCATCTGGGCACGGTGGAGTACAACTCCTCCACCCTGTACCGCTATGCCACAGTGAACGTGATGGAGCTGGCCGGGCAGCTGGGTGCAGCGCAGACCGCGGAAACGGTGCGGGCCTTTGGTGAGGCGTTCCTCTTCTCCATGCCCACCGGCAAGCAGAACACCTTTGCAAACCGCACTCTGCCGGATGCGGTATATGTGACCCTGCGGGAGGATCAGCCGGTGAACCTGTGCGGCGCATTCGAGCGTGCCGTGCCCCGCAGTGCGCAGGGGTATGCCGCGCCTTCCAAGGCGGCACTGGCACAGTATGCGCAGCAGATGTACAGCAGCTTTGCCGAGGCCCCGGCGCAAAGCTTTACCGTGGGCAGCGGGCTGGAGGAACTGGCTCCGGCGCAGACGGCAAAGGCTATGCTGGACGCACTGGAAAAGGCTGTCCGGGATGCACTTGCCGGAAATGAGGTGGGGTAATGGCAACGCTGTTGCTTCGGCTGGCAGCGCCTTTACAGGCGTGGGGCGCGGACTCCAAATTTGAGACCCGCAAGACGGGCCGTGAACCCACCAAGAGCGGCGTGATCGGCCTTTTGGCGGCAGCTCTGGGGCTGCGGCGGGACGAGCGCGAAGCACTGCTCCGATTGACCGGGCTGCGGTTCGGCGTCCGCGTGGAGCGGGAAGGGCAGCTGCTGGTGGACTACCACACGGCAAAGACGCAGGATGAAAAGACCTCTTATGTGACCTACCGCCATTATTTGCAGGATGCCGTGTTTCTGGCCGGTATTGAAAGCGAGGATGCCGCCCTTTTGCAGCAGCTGCAGCAGGCGCTGCTGCACCCGGTGTTTCCGCTGTATCTCGGCCGCCGCTGCTGCCCGCCTACCCTGCCGCTCTGTCTGGGAGTACGCCCGGGCAGCTTGCAGGAGGTGCTGCAAGCGGAACCGCCCCTGTGTCCGGGACGGCAGAGCCGGATCTTATTGGACGCCGACCCGCTGGAGCCGGGCACGGCTCCGCAGCGGGATGTGCCGGTGAGCTTTGACCCGCATCATCGGCAGTACGGTTACCGCTCGGTACGGGAGCTTTGGCAGAAAGTGCCGGACAGCCCGGAGACTACAGAGCACGATCCGTTCCGGGAATTGTAAAAAGGGGGCGAGAGAATGTATTTATCACGGGTAGAACTAGATCCCACCCGCCGCAGCACCATGGCTGCGCTGTCGGCACCGCAAAAACTGCATGGCGCAGTGGAAAGCGCTTTTGCAGGGGAGCGCCGCCGCAGACTGTGGCGGTTGGATCGTCTGGGAGAGCGGTTGTATCTGCTGCTGCTCAGCGAAGATGCGCCAGAGCTGTCCGGCGTGGTGGAGCAGTTTGGCACCGGAGCGGCTGCGGAGACCCGCAGCTACGACCCGCTTTTGCAGCGGGTGGAGCCGGGCAGCTGCTGGCAGTTTCGGCTGACCGCAAACCCCACCAAAAGCTGCAAAGACCCCCAAAACCACGCAGCGCGGGGAACTGTAGCCGCACATTGCACGACACAGTACCAGAAGCAGTGGCTGTTGGAGCGCGCCGCAAAGCACGGCTTTGCCCTGCGGGAGGAGGAATTTACCGTGACCCGGGTGCAGTGGCAGCACTTTGCCAAGCACGGCACCCGGCCGGTGACCCTGTTGGCAGTGACCTATGAGGGCATTTTGCAGGTGACCGATGCAGAGCAGTTCCGGGCACTGCTGTGTCAGGGCATGGGGCGCGGCAAGGCCTATGGCCTTGGACTGATGACCGTTATGCGCGGAGGAAACTGAGATGGACGAGATGCCGGGCATGATCCGGCCGGACCTGCAGGCGCTGCCGCAGGTGAAAGACCGGATGACCTTTCTGTATCTGGAACACTGCACCCTTGGCCGACAGGACGGCGCAATCACCGTTACAGACGAAAAAGGGATCGTTCAGATCCCGGCGGCGGGCATCTCGGTGCTGCTGCTGGGGCCGGGTACACGGGTGACCCACCGTGCCATGGAACTTATGGGTGACACGGGCGTGGGTGCTGTCTGGGTAGGTGAGCACGGTGTGCGGTATTACGCCCATGGCCGTCCCCTGACCACCCACTCGCAACTGTTGCTGCGGCAGGCAGAGCTTGTCAGCAACACCCGCAAGCACCTGGATGTGGTACGCAAGATGTATCAGCTCCGTTTCCCGGACGAAGATATCTCCCGGCTGACGATGCAGCAGCTGCGGGGACGCGAGGGCAGCCGTGTGCGGCAGGTATACCGCAAAGCTTCCAAGGATACCGGTGTTCCGTGGAGCGGCCGACTGTACCGCCCGGAGGATTTTGCATCGGGAGATGCCGTCAATCAGGCGCTTTCTGCCGGGCACGCCTGTTTGTACGGTCTGGCGCACGCGGTGATCGTGGCATTGGGCTGCGCCCCGGGTCTTGGCTTTGTTCATGTGGGGCACGAGTGCTCCTTTGTGTACGATATTGCCGACCTGTACAAGGCCGAGGTGACCATTCCCATCGCCTTTGAAGTGGCGGCACAGGCTCCGGACGACCTGCCGGCCGTAGTGCGCCGCCGGGTGCGGGATGCCATGGTAGAGCATCATATTCTGGAGCGCATGGTGCACGATATCCGGTATCTGCTCCTGAATGCGGATGAGCGGGAACAGGAGCCGGAAGCTGTTTATCTGTGGGACAACAAAGTGGGCACTGTGGCCAACGGCATCAATTATTTTGAAGAAGAGGGTGATGAAACATCGTAGTTCTCACCATGACGAACTGCCCGCCAAAACTGCGCGGGGATCTGTCCAAATGGTTGTGCGAGATCAACACGGGCGTTTATGTGGGCAATGTGAGCAGCCGCGTGCGGGATGCCTTGTGGGAGCGGGTGTGTCAGAACCTGAAAAACGGACAGGCAACACTGGTGTTCACCACGGCGGGAGAGCAGCGGATGGATTTTCGCACCCACAATACCGCATGGGAAACCGTGGACTTTGACGGGATCAAACTGATGCGACGACCGCTGCCGCAGGCCGAACAAAACCAAATCGACCTGAAACCCGGGTTCAGCAAAGCGGCACAGCAGCAAATGGCGCGGAAAGCGGGCAGAACAAAGCCGAGCACAGGCAATTATACCGTGATCGATCTGGAGACCACCGGCCTGAAAGCCGCGTCCGATTCCATCATCGAATATGGAGCGCTGCGGGTCCGGGACGGTGTACCGGTGGAGGAGCTGACCATGCTGGTCTGCGTGGAAGAAAACGTTCCGGCAGAGATCACAGCCCTGACAGGACTCAGCGCTGCGGAATTGCAGCAGGGAACAGAACCACGGGAAGCGCTGAATAGCTTTTTGTTGTTTATTGGCAAAGACCCACTGGTGGGACATAATATTGCCTTTGATCTGGAGTTTCTGCGCATGACCTGCAAACGATATGGCTTTCCGGCACCGACCAACCGCCAGATCGACCTTGCACAACTTGCCCGTCGAAACCTTACAAGGATCGCAAATTATAAGCTGGTGACGCTGGCACAGCATTTTCAGCTGGCAGAAAAAGTGGAGCATCGCGCCCTGCCGGACTGCCGTCTGATACAACAGGTTTATTGCAAACTGAAGGAAACAGCGGTACAATAGCAACAGGAGGCACGGTGCTACGGGATCTTTTTAGTCTTTTCCCCGCACATGCGGGGGTGATCCTAAGCCCGTTAAGCTGTACTCGTGCTGTGTCGCCTTTTCCCCGCACATGCGGGGGTGATCCTTCGCTGCCCGCCAATGTACTCAGGAATCTGCACTTTTCCCCGCACATGCGGGGGTGATCCCGTAATGCAAAAGGACGAAAAGACCTTTATCGGCTTTTCCCCGCACATGCGGGGGTGATCCCTGTTGGCGCACCGCCAAAGTATAAGACGGCTGCTTTTCCCCGCACATGCGGGGGTGATCCTGGACGATAGTTATATCGATTTCTACTATTTCTCTTTTCCCCGCACATGCGGGGGTGATCCGCAAGCCGAACGCGGTTCAATCGAGACCAGACGCTTTTCCCCGCACATGCGGGGGTGATCCCTTTGACCCGACACCGGAGCAGATGCAGCGGGCCTTTTCCCCGCACATGCGGGGGTGATCCTACGCCTGATTCAATGCTGACGAAAGTGTGTCGCTTTTCCCCGCACATGCGGGGGTGATCCTTCGCTTGTCGTCGCAGTCCGGTTTTTCGCTTTCTTTTCCCCGCACATGCGGGGGTGATCCCGCGGCCTTGCGCGTCCTTGACCCAGTAGCCAGCTTTTCCCCGCACATGCGGGGGTGATCCCATGCGCTTGTCTTTTGCGCCGCGCATGACTTTCTTTTCCCCGCATACGCGGGGGTGATCCTCAGGAGACCGAAGAGGAAAAAGAGCCGGACTTCTTTTCCCCGCATACGCGGGGGTGATCCCAGATACCTGCTTCAGACCAAAACTGTACAGGACCTTTTCCCCGCACATGCGGGGGTGATCCTTTTTTCCACCCCCGTAACTGCCATTTTTTCTACTTTTCCCCGCATACGCGGGGGGTGACCCTGGACGCTTTGCCGTCTGTTTTAGCATCCTGCGCTTTTCCCCGCATACGCGGGGGTGACCCGTACCGTTGCAGCTATCGTCATAGACGCTGGACCTTTTCCCCGCATACGCGGGGGTGATCCTCGTTCAAGGCCCTGCTGGTAGCTTCGATTATGCTTTTCCCCGCACATGCGGGGGTGATCCCTTCAAACATTTCATGGGTGAAGTGGAAGAAACCTTTTCCCCGCACATGCGGGGGTGATCCGTACGCGGCAAAGCCTGCTGACTACATCGTACCCTTTTCCCCGCATACGCGGGGGTGATCCCACCTGCGCAGATGTGCCTGCGACGCTTTGCAGCTTTTTCCCGCATACGCGGGGGTGATCCTATCCATGTCGCTTCCGCTCATTGCTCCACTTGCTTTCCCCGCATACGCGGGGGTGATCCCGTGTTCTACGGTGCGTCCACCAGCAAGCCCGCCTTTTCCCCGCATACGCGGGGGTGATCCTACTACTCTGCCGAACTGGCCGAGAAGGTGCGGCTTTTCCCCGCATACGCGGGGGTGATCCCCGCCGCTACAGCCCCCAGTGGGGCAATCTGCTCTTTTCCCCGCATACGCGGGGCTTACAAAAAAGAACCACGGGCGCAACGGAAAGTGAAATGATATTTCTGGAAAGGAGAACTCTGCAATTTTATCGCCCGCCCAGGCTGCGATCAAGAATCCCCGCAAGTGATCGCGTAAGGGCTTGAACCGACACAAATAACACAAATAAAGCATAACAAATACCCCTCGGTTTCCTGCTGCGGGAGCCGAGGGGTATTTTGCGTATTAAGGGTGGAACGAATGCGCACTGTGATTTTATTCTGCCTTCAGGCGGAGCAAGGTGCCGGACTTTTCAATGCGGTAAAAGCCTGCGCTGCCGTCCACGCCGAACTGCAGCTGCAGCTTGAGCGAAGAGTGCGACAGCGCGCGCACCGAAGGCGCGATCCAGTGCACCAGTGCCAGCAGCAGCGGCAGGGTGACGACCAGCTCGGTGGCATCCTGCAGCGCGGTGCCGCCTGTCGGGAACAGCGCAATGACCAGCAGTGCGGCCCAGCACTTCACAGTAGAGCAGCTGGTCCAGATCGATGCGGGAGATGCCGGTCTTGCAGCGCAGGATCAGGCTGCGCTGGTCGGCGCGGCGGCACTCGGCGATCACCGAATCCGTCAGACGGAAAAAGCTGTCCTCCCAGATGGGCTTGAGCTGGTAGAAATAGGCACCCACCACATAGGATTCCACTGCAAACTCGGCGGAAGAAGTGAGAAAAATGATCTTGACGACGTTATCGTACTGCCGGATCTCCTTGGCAGCGGTAATGCCGTTTTCGGCCGGCATGATGACATCCAGAAACAGGATATCGTACCGGGTGCCCTTTTCGATCTCGGCCAGCAGATCCAGCGGGCTGTGAAAGGCTGTGCACTGGATCTGGACACAGCGCTGGGCGCGATATTTTTCCAGCAGGGCAGAGAGCTGGGCCAGAACTGTTTGGTCATCGTCGCAGAAGGCGATCTGGATCATAACTGGTTTAACACATCCTTTGTTCGCGTCAGCCAGAAATTACAGCTGGGCCTTGCCCATGCAGTAGGTCTGCAGCACATCGTAGTTGTCGTCCAGCACCACAAGGTCGGCATCCTTGCCGATCTGGATGGAACCCTTGCGGTCATCCAGATGCAGGCAGCGTGCCGGGTTGATGGTGCAGGCGTTCAGTGCATAGTTGAAGGGCACCATGGCCTCCTCCACCAGAATGCGCAGGCCCTTGTTGATGTTCAAAGTGGAACCGGCCAGCGTGCCGTTGTCCAGATGGGCGCTGCCGTCCGGGTAGATGGTGATATGGTTGCCGCCAAAGATGTACTCGCTGCCAATGGGGGTGCCCTTGGCCATCAGTGCATCCGAGATCATGATGGCGTAATCCGGGCCTTTGCTCATGAAGTAGTTGTTCAGGGCAGCAGGGGTGGAGTGGCAGCCGTCGCAGATGATCTCGCCGTACATGGTGCGGATGCGGTAGGCTGCGCCCACCAGACCGTTGGCACGGTGGGCGAAGGGGGACATGCCGTTGTACACGTGGGTCATGGAGCGGGCACCGTTGGCATAGGCCATCACGGCCTGCTCATAGGTGGCGGCACTATGGCCGATGCTGACCACCACGCCGTGCTCGGTCAGGTAATGGGTCAGTGCAAACCCTTCGTCGTGTTCCGGTGCAAGGGTCACATAGCGGATGTGGCCGCGTGCTGCCTGCTGGTAGTGTTTGAACTGCTCCACGCTGGGCTTTGCGATGTACTCCGGAGGCTGTGCGCCCTTGTACTTCATATCGAGGTAGGGGCCTTCAAAGTGGATGCCAAGGATCTCGGCACCTTCGTAGCTGCCCTCCATCACGTCGGCCACATTGGCCACGGCGTTGGTCAGCACCTCCACGCTCTGGGTGACGGTAGTGGCCAGAAAGCTGGTCACACCCTCAGAGACGATATGCTTTGCCCAGTAGCGCAGACCCTCCGGCTTTGCGTCGTTGGTGTCGAACTCGTAGGCACCATGGCAGTGGATATCCATAAAACCGGGCACGATGCGCTTGGAGCCATAGTCCACATCGGCCTGCTTTTCACCATAGGGGAAGATGCCGGTGATCTTGCCCTGCTCCAGCTCGACTGCGGCAGAAATGAACTGGTCGGCGATCCATACTTTTTTGCTCTGGATGATCATATAATCAGCCCTCCGATATCATCATAAAACCTACATATGCTGCACACGACAGCACAACCATTCTGCAGAAAAGTATAGCATTTTCTGGCGGGAATAACCAGCCTTCGCGCGCCTTTTCAAAAAAATTAAGCTGGAAAATGAAAAAACGATCGCAGTTTGCACAAAGAAACAGCGTAAAATCAGAAACCCGGAGCCTTTTTGAGCCGTTTTGGCCGAAAAAAGGTTCCGGGTTTTGTGCATGATCTTTTCAGAGAGCTGTTTTGCAACAGCCCCTTAATATGAAGTAAGCCCCAGGCTTACATCCAAAGCCTGATCCACACGTTTCTGATCTTCCGGCGTGATCTGCCCGGCCCGCTCCCGCAGGCGGTGCTTATCCAGCGTGCGGATCTGCTCCAGCAGCACCACGCTGTCCTTGGCAAGGCCGGTATCCGCTGCCCGGATATTGATGTGGGTGGGCAGGCGGGCTTTGTCCAGCCGGGATGTAATGGCCGCAGCGATCACGGTAGGGCTGTGCCGGTTGCCGATCTCGTTCTGCACGATCAGTACCGGGCGCACGCCGCCCTGCTCCGACCCCACCACCGGCGAAAGGTCTGCGTAAAAAACTTCTCCTCTGTGTACCTCCATGGAATCTCCCTCCCTGCATTTGGAGGATGCGCCCCGCTTATGTGATGCGTCCGGCGCATCTTCGTCTGATCTCAGTATGAGCCGGCTGCGCGCCGGTTATGCAGCGCAGGGGATATTCCATTGTATGCACAAAGGCTTACAGAGTTTCCAGTGTGCAGAAGGCCAGCGCCATGCCGCCCTCGTGGCTCAGAGAGAGCCGGGCGGCAAGGCCATGGGCCTGCATCCATTCCGCCGTCTGGCCGGAAAAATGATAGGCAGGTGCACCGCTTTCCAGCCGGACAGCCTCGATCTCACACAGGGAGAACGGCTCCCGCAGGCCGGTGCCTGCCGCCTTTAAAAAGGCTTCCTTGGCGGCAAAGTTGGCTGCGGCGCTGGCAAGCCGGTGGGCGGCGCTGCGCCCGGCGGGCAGTGGTTCGTCAAGGCTCAGCGCAGCGCGTTCGGCCTCACCGTACACCCGGCGGATAAAGGCTGCAGCGTGTGCGCCGGTAAGGCTTTTTTCCAGATGCGCGATCTCGCACAGGTCGCAGCCGATGCCATACAGCATAAAGGCCCTCCTTCTGCCGCATTTGCGGCGGTGCAGGCCGTCAGCCTGCAAAATCAGGACCGGAAATTTTATGCAAACTGTGCAAATCCGGTCTGTTTAGCTTGAAGTTTCCTCGCAATTCGTGTACAATGAATGTAGTTCTTCCTAAGGGGGTGTATTCCGTGAGTGGCGAGACCGCTATTTTTTCGATCCACGACAAAAAGGACTATGAGATCCATGAGATCGTACAGCAGGTGTACGATGCTTTAAAGGAAAAAGGCTATAATCCGGTCAATCAGCTGGTGGGCTATATCTTGTCCGAAGACCCCACCTACATCACGACCTATAAAAATGCCCGTTCCATGATCCGCAAGGTGGATCGTGACGATCTGCTGCAGGCCATGCTGCGCAGTTATCTGAACGTCTGATATCGCTTGTCTGCTTATGCCCCGCCGTCGCTATGATGGCGGGGCTTTTTCATAATAGAATGCAGATGCCGTTTACCGTTACAGCCCCTCCGGTGAAAACGCAATTCAGAAAAATCCGCAGATCTTTCTGAATTGCAACTATATAAAATAAAATTTTCGTTGAAGATGGCCAGAGCGAAACGGAGGCCATTCCAACCGTTACGGCCGGAACGGCAGCGTAAAGATCTGGTTTACGACGACCTCATATTCCCACGGTTCCCGCACCTTGCGCAGCTGCTTTTCCAGCTTTTCGGCCCCCTCAAACTTGTGAATGAGGTAGAACCAGTGTCCCTTCATGCGGCTCACCGCGCACCCGGCGCTGCCGAACAGTTCGGAGTATCCGTGGTAGAGGTCGTCAAGGTATCCGCGCAGCTCTTCCCGTGCGGCCGGTGCGCCGCCGCGTGCTTCACGGAAGAGCGCCGGGTCCGCAATGATACCGCGCCCCACCATGATGCCGGACAGCTGCGGATACTGCGCTTCCAACATGTGCAGGTCCGCAGCGGTGGTCACATCGCCGTTGTAGCACACGGGCATCCGGCACCCGGGCAGGGAGGCAGCAAAAGCGGCACGGTCGGCCTGCCCGCGGTAGAGCTGGCGCATCACACGCGGGTGGATGGTCAGCTCACAGATGGGATACCGGTTATAGATGTCCAGAATGGCAGCAAATTCTTCCGGCTTTTCCACGCCCAGCCGGGTCTTGACCGAGATAGGCCCTTCCGCATTGGCAAATACGGCGGCAAGAAAAGCGTCCAGCTTGACGGGGTCGCGCAGCATCCCGGAACCCTTGCCTTTGGCGGTGACGGTGCCGGAAGGACAGCCGAGGTTCAGGTTCACCTCGGTGTAGCCAAGGCCGCGCAGCTCGCCGATCATCCATGCGGCAAGTTCGCCGTCCTTTGCCAGCAGCTGCGGAATCACCGGTGCGCCGGGGTTTGCCGCAGGGGCAAGCTCGGCCATCTTCTTTTTAATGAGCACCCGGTTCTCCGGCGGGGAGATGAAAGGGGCATAGTAGCGGTCGGCATTGCCAGCAGGGCCGAACCATTTCTGGTGTGCCTGCCGCCACACCCGGTCGGTCAGGCCCTCCATGGGGGCAGCATAGTAATTCATGGGCAAATCTCCAAAGTGTTTGATAGGGATATTGTAACAAAAAACTCCCGTCCTGTAACAGGACGAGAGCAAATACGCTGTCGTTATACCACCTCTTACAATGTACGGGCTCTTCACCGATACACCTTCCCTTTAACGGCGGATCAACCGGCATCTCCTACTGCCCGCAGGTTTCAGAGTGCAACTCAGGAGTGATGTTCATCTGACCGACCGGCACCGGGCTTCCACCTCCCCCGGCTCGCTGAGGCTTTCAGGCACAGACTACTGTCTCCGTCTTCGTTTTTACTAACCCTCATTATATATACCTGCCAAAGCGGTTGTCAAGGAATTTTACTGTTTTTCAAGGGTAAATTTCGCTTTATTTGTTGTTGTACTGTCCGTACCGATAAAAATTTCGAAAATACCTGCTTCACTCTCAAAAATATTATTTTCACTCAGGAAACGAAGCTGTGGTTCCGTAATGGTAAATTCCACTCTTGCCTCTTCTTCCGGCTGCAGGGTAACTTTCCGGAAATCTTTCAGTTCTTTAACCGGTCGTACCACGCTTGCGGCAACGTCATGGAGATACAGCTGGATGGTTTCGGTTCCGGCACAGGTGCCTGTATTTTTTACGGTTACCGCTGCCCGGATGCTTTCTCCGTCTTTCATGTTGTCTTTGTCCAGAGAAACTTCCGAAACAGTAAAGGTCGTATAGCTCAGCCCGTAGCCGAACGGATACAGCGGTGCATTCGGAATGTCAAGATATTTGGAGCGGAACCGCTCTTTCATGCCCGGCAGATTCGGTCTTCCGGTGGAATACTCGTTGTAGCTGACCGGTGCCTGGCCCACGCAGTACGGGAAGCTCATCGGCAGCTTGCCGGACGGATTTTTCTTTCCGGTCAGGACATCCACAACAGCGCTTCCGCCCTCGGTTCCCGGGAACCATACCTCGAGAATGGCTTTTGCTTTAGCGCTGATTTCCCGCAGATCCAGCGGGCGGCCGTTGAACAGAACGACAACCACATTCGGGTTAACGGCCAGCACTTTGTGGAACAGCTCCATCTGGATTTCCGGCACATCGATCATGGCACGGCTGGTCGCCTCGCCGCTCTGCAGATAATGCTCACCCATCGGCATTACCACGAGATCGGCCTCTTTTGCTGCCTGTAGTGCGCTCTGCTCCATGGCAGCAAGCTCTTCCTCACTGTATTTTTTCGGTGTCGTCTCGGTAAATCCGATCAGCTCCACATCGTTTCCGATAACCGGGCATCCTTCTGCATACGTGGTGCGTGATGCGTCGAAGACTTTCTCGGCTGCTTCCTGAATCGTCACGCAGTCCTTGCTGTCGCCGGTGAAGGACCAGCTGCTCTTGATTTCATGATTGTTGGTATACGGGCCGACAAATGCGATTTTTTTCGAAGTGTCGAGCGGCAGTACGCCGTCGTTTTTCAGCAGGACGAAGGATTCCTCCGCTGCTTTTTTCGCCAGTGCACGGTGCTCCGGGCAGAGGTTGTATGCTTTCTCTTTCTCGGCATCCGCATCTTTATATGGATTTTCAAACAGTCCCAGTTTGTTTTTCAGCTCCAGAATCCGCAGGCAGCACTCGTCAATCAGATGCTCGTCCACTTCACCTTCTTCTACGAGACGGCAGAGGTTTGCGGCGTAAACGGATGTCATCATATCAATATCCACGCCTGCCTCCAGCGCTTTTTTCGCTGCATCGGCGGCATCTTTCGAGCTTCTGTGGGCAACGGTTTCCAGAATGGCTGCAAAGTCAGAAATCAGCACGCCGTCAAATCCCATCTCACCGCGCAGGATATCGCGCATCAGCCATTTGTTGGTGCTCGCCGGAACGCCGTTGATCGTGTTGAATGATGTCATCACCATCGCTGCGCCCGCATCGATGCCTGCTTTGTATGCCGGAAGATAGAATTCACGGAAGGTATGCTCTGAGAGCTCTACGGTGTTGTAATCTCTTCCTGCGACTGCTCCGCCGTAGCCTGCAAAGTGTTTGATGCAGGAGGCAACTTTTCCCGGTGTTTTTAAATCATCGCCCTGGAAGCCTTTTACGATCGCCTCGGAAAAGCGGCTGTTCAGGTACGGATCTTCGCCTGTGGATTCCACAACGCGGCCCCATCTCGCATCGCGCACAAGGTCAACCATCGGAGAAAAGGTAACGTGAAGTCCGGCCGCGGATGCTTCTTTTGCGGCTGCAGACGCGCACTCGCCGGAGAGCTCCGGATCAAAAGTAGCTCCCTGCGCCAGCGGCGCCGGGAAAATGGTCTTCATGCCGTGAATGACATCCATCATGAACAGCATCGGGATGTGATGCGGCTGTTTTGCCATGTAGTCATCCTGCAGTTTTTTCATCGTATCGGCACCGGCTGCACCGAGAATGGAACCGGCCATCTCCAGGTCCTCTTTTCCGATTCCCATGTCATTTGCCGGGCCGGTCAGGACGCTGTTTTCATCCCCGAGGTAAAATGCTCCGCTTAACTGAAGCATCTGATCTACTTTCTCTTTCAGCGACATATCCGCCAGCAGTTTTTCCAGATCTGTCTGTTTCATTGAAAAACCTCCCTGTTGTTGTTTTCAGAATTTTCCTGTTTCTTATATCATTTGTTTCTATTTTACGGCATAACTCTGCATAAAACAATCACTTTTTTTGACCTTTTCCTCAACGATTTTAACAAAAGAAGCGGGTTCCGCCGTTTTTTGATTTTCGGCAGAACTCGCTCCCTTTTTTATAATTTAATTCCTTTTAATGCCGCGGCAAACGCATTGTTCACCGGCTCTTCGGCCTCTTTTTTCTGTTTCTTCATATAAGCTGCCACATCGCGCTTCGTCACGCCGCCGCCCTCTTTTTTGCGGCGCTCTTGGAATTTTGTCATGCGCTCTTTGTGGCCGCAGGCGCAGACAAACGTCGCATCCTCGCCCTTTCCGATCATCTCCATGCGCTTATGGCAGACCGGGCATCTCGCATTCGTCGTGCGGGAAACCGTCTCGCGGTAGCCGCACTCTCTGTCCTGGCAGACGAGCAGTTTTGCGTTCTTTCCATTCACCGCAAGCAGCCGTTTTCCGCAGTTCGGGCACTTCTTGTTCGTCAGGTTGTCGTGGCGGAACGTTCCCTCTTCCGTCTTGATCTCATCGATCAGTTCCACCGTGTAGCTGCGGATCTCCTTCATAAACACATCGCGCCGCTTCTTTCCCTTTGCAATGTCGTTTAACTGCATCTCCCAGCTTGCCGTCAGCTCCGGCTTTTTCAAATCCGCCGGAACCAGCTTCAGAAGCTGGCGTGCTTTCGAGGTCAGATAGATCTCATTGCCTTTTTTCTCCAGCAGAAAGCTGCGGAACAGCTTCTCGATGATATCTGCACGGGTCGCAACCGTTCCAAGGCCGCCCGCCTCACCGATCGTTTTTACCAGGCTGCTGTCGCGGTTTTCCATGTAGCGGACCGGATTTTCCATCGCGGAGAGCAGCGTGCCTTCCGTGAAGCGTGCCGGAGGTTTTGTCTTTCCTTCGCGGAGACTGATCTTCGGCTGCCCGATCTTCATGCCTGCCTCCAGAAGCGGCAGATTCTGCTCCCGCACCTCTTCTTTCGTCTCATCCTCTTCGTCGTACCGGTTATCCTCGTACGCCTCCTGCCAGCCTTTCTCGACCATGCGCTTTCCGCGCGCAGTAAAGCATTCCTTTTCGATGGAAGCCTGGATCACCGTCTCTTCATATACACACGGCGGCAGCAGTACCGCAAGAAAACGGCGCACAACAAGATCATAAATGCGGCGCTCCTCGTTCGAGAGTGCGGATAACTGCACGTACTGCTCCGTCGGGATAATGGCATGGTGATCGGAAACCTTCGCATCATTGACAAAGAAGAGCTTTCCGTTCAGCGGACTGCGCTTCGCCTGCTGGGCCAGTGCTTTGTACGGGCCGATGCTGACCGCATCCAGCCGCTCTTTTAACGTCGGCACAATATCTTTCGTCAGATACCGTGAATCTGTCCGCGGATACGTAAGGACTTTATGGGTCTCATAGAGACTCTGCATCAGATTCAGCGTCTGTTTTGCCGAATAGCCGAACCGTGCGCTCGCATCGCGCTGCAGCTCCGTCAGATCGTAGAGCAATGGCGCTTCTTTCTGCTTTTTCTTCTTTTCTACGTTCTGTAAGACAAGCGGATACCGTTTTGCCTTCTCTGCGATCTGCTTTGCCTTTTCCGGATCGGAGATTCTTGTGCCGCCCGATTTTTCATCTTTCCAGGTGTAGACCACACCGCCCGCCGCGGCCGTCACCGTGTAATACGGTTTCGGGACAAATTCACGGATTTCCTGCTCGCGCTGTGCGATCATGGCAAGTGTCGGCGTCTGCACACGGCCGCAGGAAAGCTGTGCATTGTATTTACAGGTCAGCGCCCGCGTCGCATTGATGCCGACGAGCCAGTCCGCCTCGGCACGGGAAACGGCAGCGCGGTAGAGATTGTCGTACCCTTTCGCATCCTTCAGATTGGCAAAACCCTCACGGATCGCCTTGTCCGTCACAGAGGAAATCCAGAGACGCTTACACGGCTTCTGGTTATGTGCTTTGTCGAGAATCCACCGCGCCACCAGCTCACCCTCGCGTCCGGCATCGGTTGCAATAACAATCTCATTCACGTCCTTCCGCGCAAGCTGTGTCGTCACCGCATGGTACTGTTTTCCCGTCTGCGGAATGACCTTGATCTGCAGTTTTTCCGGCATCATCGGCAGAACTGCCATATTCCATTCCTTATACTTTTTGTCATAGTCTTCCGGATCTTTTAACGTCACCAGATGGCCGAGCGCCCAGGTAACGATATACTTGTTTCCCTCCAGCGCTCCGTTTTCTTTTTTGCTGCACCCCAGTACGCGCGCAATGTCGCGTGCCACGGATGGTTTTTCTGCAATTACCAGAGTTTTCATAAAATGTCTGCTCCTTTTATAGCTCTTTATACTGTTTTACAATTTCCTCCCGGTCTTTTCCGAGAATGAAGTAATAATCAATCTGTCCGTCCCCTGCGGTGTGAAGATACGTTCCAAACGTCCGTACATTGCACAGCAGTGCCGTCCGGGACGCGGCGGCCGCAATGCCGTAGCCGCGGTTCGAAACAAGCAGCGGCATCCGCGCCTGCTTTCCGCCAAAAGAGACGTAGCGCGCCTTCGCGGTCAGATCCAGCCACTCGGTCGAAAGAATGCCTTTTGCTTTCAGCTTTTCGGAACCGCTCCAGTCGAAGAACGTCCATGTCATGCCGCCGTCGATCATGCGCGGCTCGTCACGCTTCTCGGAAAGGATTAGTTTGTTGTCCGGCGTCAGGAACTGCACCGCGCCGTCCTTTTTTTCTACCATGACGCGCAGCTTTTCCGTCTCGACCAGAACCGCCGTCTTCGATTCTTTCGCACTCCACGGAAACGCGGTATCTGCCTTCGGCTTCCAGTACGTGTCCTGCACTTTTGCGGTCACGCCCTTTACGAAACTGATGCGGATCACCTCCGGCGTGATCGGGGTGATGCGTAAGATGCCGTACATGCTGGCAATCTCAACCGCCGATTTTCCTTTCTTCGCCCATTTCACCGCACACTTGATCTTCGAATGGCCCTTGATGCGCAGCAGCTCGTTTTCCGGGATTGCACCGAAAACGTAAGGTGAGGTATTCAGGCGCTCCGTCTTCTCGGCTTCTACTGGTACCATACCTGCTCCGCCCGGTCTTTTTGCACTCTGCACTCCGGCCGTGCCCGCTCCATATTGCATTCCTGCCTGTGTTCCTGCACTCCGTCTGCTTCCCGGCGCTTTGCCGCCTGCCTTTCCATGATAAGCCGCACCAGCAAAAATAGATGACACCCCTTCCGGTGCACGCTGCTGCATTGTCTTTGCGGCAATTTCTTCTCCCGTTTCTGCCGCAGCCCTCCGCGTTGCCGTACTGCCTTTTGCCATCACCGCTGTTCCGGTCGTGCTTGTATTTCCAAGCGCCATTCCCGGCCTCTGCTCCGGCTTGATCACAATCCGTTTCGGTCCATGGCTGTTCCGCTCGTCCATCTCCTGAATGCCGATCGCGCGGTTCTCCTCACGCGCCTCCTTCTGCGTCAGCGAAACCTTCTCATACTCTTTCGCCTTCGTCAGCGTCTCCATGGCAAATTCCTGATTGTGACGGCCCTTCGGCGCTTCTTTGGCAAGGATTCCCGTCAGTTCTCCTGTATACAACACCGCCAGCTCATGCAGTGCCCGCGTCGCCGCCACGTAAAGCAGCTTCACCTGCCCGTCATTTTCAGGATATTTTTCTTCCGTCGGATCAAGAAGCAGCACCGCATCGAACTCAAGACCTTTCGTATATGCCACCGGGAGCACCATCACGCCCTCGCCGAACTCTGCCGTCTCGAGATCCTCCTCCACAACCGGCACGTATTGTTTCAGCTTCCGCGCCGTATCCGCCGCTTCTGCCTCATCCCGGCATACAACGGCAATCGTCTCATATCCCTGCGCCTGCCATGTCTTGATTGTCTGAACACCCGCGGCGAGCAACGCCGCTTCATCGTCAAATGCTTCTTTCCGCACCGCCGTTCCGTGCCGCAGCACCGGCTCCACCGGATAGATCGCAAAGTCCCCATGCCGCAGAATCTCGTTTGCAAAATCGGAGATCTCCACCGTATTCCGGTAACTCTTCCGCAGAACACCGAACGCATCGTACGTGCCGGTCAGAATCAGCTTTTTCAGCTCCTCCCAGTCGTTCAGGCCGTAGGAAAAATGGATATTCTGCGACGTATCTCCCATAATGGTATACGTACAGTCACGCAGACAGTAATGAAGCACCTGGTACGCCATCATCCCGAAATCCTGCGCCTCGTCGATGACCACATGGCTCGCCTCGCGCACGGGATCGTTTTCCTTGATCCGCTTATAGAGGTATGCCAGCGCCGCCAGATCATAGACATCAAAGGAGTTTTCCGGCACTTCCACCGCTTTTCCTTTCTCCGCCTGCTGCTCCAGAAACTGTAAATAGAGATCAAAAATGGATCCCCACCATTTTCCATCTCCGAAATATTTCTCGTATTTCCGCTTCAGCGCCTTTTTTTCGCGCGCCGGAAACGTCACTTCTTTTCCCGAAACCTCGTTCTCAAATTTTGCCAGCAGGATCTCGTTCAGCATGCACATCTTTCCTTCCATGGAAAGTGTGGACTGCTCCCTGCAATAGTTATCAATATACTCGGCGTCCAGAAGCAATGTTCCCGTTTTTTCCAGCCGCACCGGCTCCCGCGGAATCTGCTCTGCCTCGTACGTACGGCAGAAATTTTCCAGATCGAAAAACCAGCCGCTTCCGCCCTTTATGCTGTTTTTCTCATCCGCGCGGTCGATGGTGTGTACCGTGTACTTTTCTTCGTCCCAGTCCTCGTACAGAATCCGGATGAAAAGCTGCTCCATCGTCATCTGACGGATACCGTACACATCGAGTTCCGGCAGAACGCTGGTAATGTAGTTCAGCAGAATGCGGTTGCTTCCAATGATATAGAAATCCTCCGGCCGGAAGTCCTCCTCGTAATTATAGAGGATGTACGAAATCCGGTGCATCGCCACCGTCGTCTTTCCGGAACCAGCCACGCCCTGTACGATCAGATTCGTCTTCGGGGATCTACGGATAATGAGGTTCTGCTCCTGCTGGATCGTCGCAATGATCTCACCGAGCACCGCTTTTTTGTTCTTCGCCAGATACTTTGTCAGCAGCTCATCGTTCGCTACCACATCGGAATCAAAAAAGTCTTTCAGATGGTCATTTTCAATCTCATACGTCCGCTTTTTTTTCAGATCAATCGAAAAAGTACCCTCTGAACTCACCGTATAGCTGCACGGCCCGGTGCTGTTCTCATAATAGACGGAGGAAATCGGCGCCCGCCAGTCCAGCACAACCGGTTCCGCCTTCTCATCGGAAATGCCGACGCGCCCGATGTAATAGGACTCTAAAAACGAAAGCCGCGGATCCTGAAAATCAATCCGCCCGAAATACGGCTTCTTTCTCGCTTTTTCCAGCCGCGCCATGCCGTGCTGGTACGCATTCAGCTTCGCCGTCGCGTTGTTCCAGAGCGCCAGGCCTTCCGCCTCTTTTGCGTCGTACGTCTCCATCAGATCCGCCAGATCCTCATTCGCCGACCGGATATCCGCCTTCGCCTGTTCCAGATTCTGCTCGGCAATCCCGATCACCTTCGCAAGCTGTGCTTCCTCCTCTTCCCTCGTAAGTCCGGGAATCTCTGATTTTCTGATGCTTCTTTCCAGTTTCTCTTCTTCCACTTTGTGCCTCCTTTTTTACGAAAAACTTCTTCTACATCAGCCCGTTCTTTTGATTCTCTTATTTCCATCCCAATAGACTTTATTTTACCATGCACACGTCGCCCCGGCAAGATACTTCACCCGCTTTTTCGTGCATCAAAAAAGACACCATGCATCTTACACACAGTGCCTTTCCGACTTTTTTTCTTACTGAAGGTAATCCTTAAATTTCTTTTTAAATGCTTCGATATCGTTCGTATTGGCTTCCACAACCGCATCCGGGTTTCCGGCGATCATCAGGACACTCATCAGGGATTTCGCATCAAAGACGCATCGTCCTATTTTTACGTCAACGTCGTAATCCAGGCGTTTCACCATATTTACAAATTCTTCTACACTCTCTACTTCATCAAACTTTAACGGTAACGAAATCATATTTTCTGCATCCTTTCTGCTTTTTGGTCTTCTTTTCATGATTTTGAATTCTTTCTTTTATTTCCTTCAAAATCGGTCAAAAACTTACACGATATCCCTTTTTTGCTGTTTTTTATGAAAGTAGTAATGAAATCGCCTTCATTTTCGACTGACACTAAAATAGCATACATCTGTCTCACTGCAAATATCCGTTTTAGACAAAATTCGACGTAGTTTTACAGCAATTTGCTCATATGTTCCGTCTGATTCGTTAAGTTGTTTCTTTTCCGGCACTTTTTTCGTCTGATCTGACGGGCCGGAAGGCTTTACTTGAGAATCACTCTCATGAAAAGTTATTCGCTGAAAATAATATTTCGGATCTTCCGGGACAGGGTGTACGTTCCGGCATCTTTTTTCTGGGTCATCATCAGAAATGTCATATTCTGCTCCGGCACGACTTCCATGTAGCATCCAAGCCAGCCGTCCCAGCCGAACTCACCCTTGCTTCCCAGCGTTACCGCACGCGTCGGATCTACCAGAACACGCATCAGATTTCCGTAGGAAAATCCTTCCAGACCGATCCAGTTATCAAAGCCTGCCTGCTGTACCGCGCTTAATGTGTGGCCTCCCAGAAATTTTACCGTCGCCGGACGGAGAATCTGTACACCGTTATAGGTGCCGCCGTTCAGCAGCATCTGCGTAAATTTCGCATAATCGTCGATGGTAGATGCAAGGCCTGCTCCGCCTGCCTCATATGCCGGGCGGTACGCCATATCGTTCTGAATGCCAAGGTTATTGTCCAGATAACGGACGGACGGCTGTCCCTCCCTGCAGTCATACACCTTCGCCAGACGATCCTGCTTTTCTGCCGGAACCCAGAAATCGGTATCGTTCATGCCGAGCGGCTCGAAAATTTCTTTTTTCAGAAAATCCCCAAAGCGCATGCCGCTTGCCACCTCAATCACCGCACCTACGACATCCGCCGACGTTCCATAACTCCAGGACTGGCCCGGCTGATACAGAAGCGGGACTTTTCCAAGACGGTTTGCAAATTCTACTGTACTGATCGTTCCGCCGTTTTCTTCCTTAAGTCCGTGGATCACCTCCTGAAAAAGTGCATCGGTCTGCCGTCCCGTCTGATCCGTTCCGCCGTACGTCAGCCCGGATGTCATATTCATAATATCCTCCAGAAGGATCTCCCGCTCCGCTTTTTCTATCTTCCCATCCACTGTACATACAACCGGGTTCCGGAAGCCCGGCAGATACTTGCTGACCGGATCCGCCAGATCGACGATTCCGCGCTCTACCAGAACCATCATGGCCGTCGCGGTAATCGGCTTGCTCATGGAGTAGAGACGGAAAATATTATCGCGGGAAACCGGCTTTTTCGCTTCGATATCCGCATATCCGCTCTCCAGATAAACCTGCTCCTCTCCGTCTTTGATCACCATCAGAAGACAGCCCGGTGTCTCTCCCTTTGCAACGGACGCATCCATCACCTGCTGCAGTCTTTTCTTTATCACCTGTTCCATGGTATGCTCTAACCTCCATCTAAATTTCATTGTTTTTTCCTATTTTACCTCTCTTTTTGCCCCCTGTCATCTTTTATCTTGCTTTTCTTCTTCCATCCTCATTGTCTTTTTTTTCTGAAATCTTACAACTTTTCTGAAATTAAGAAAAACCATCAAAAACCATCATTGCCCTATTCCGAAAAATATGCTATTCTATATGTATATATATTTATGAATCTTCAGCTATTTAGAAAAACGAGGTGAACATCTTGCTGAAAACGAACGAATCCGCAGAAAATTATTTGGAAACCATTTTAGTCTTAAGTCAGAAAAAACCCGTTGTACGCGGTGTTGATATTGCAGAAGAACTTGGCTTTAAAAAATCAAGTGTCAGCGTTGCCATGAAAAACTTAAGAGAAAAAGAGCAGATCCGCGTAACGCCGGAAGGCTACATCTACCTGACCGACAGCGGACGCGCGATCGCAGAGATGATCTATGAGCGCCACCAGCTCCTCTCCCGCGGCCTGATGAGCCTTGGTGTTGATGAGCAGACCGCCACGGAAGATGCCTGCCGCATCGAGCATGTCATCAGCCAGGAAAGCTTTGAAGCGATCAAACGTCATCTGCACATGACTGCCGAAAAATAAGCATGACAAAGAAAACGCTGCCGGAGTTCTCTTCTCTCCGACAGCGTTTCTCTTTCCGCCCGAAAGTCTCCCATTTCTTTGCCGGAGCCTTTCGGGTTTTCTTTTTACAGCATAAAAGTATACGTTCCGCTTCCCATTTCCACGGTATCCGCCGGATCCTGCGTGTTTTTAAACAGGGTTGCCGTTGTATTGACCGGAATCGTAACCCGATACTCTATTTTGTCACCTTTCCGCTCCCATCCGGCAGAAATCACGCCGTACGGGCTGTCTACGGAACCTTTCATAAACTCGAGCGGGCCCGGCTGCGGTTTCAGCAGAATGTGCTGATAACCCGGTTTTGTCTCGTCTCTCTGGATACCAAGTCCCGTGTGATACAGCCAGGAAAGAACGCTTCCGAGAGAATAATGATTGAACGAGTTCATCGCATTCTGTCCGCCGAAGCCTTTTTCCTTCGTGTAGGAATCCCAGTGCTCCCAGATCGTCGTCGCTCCCTGGGTCACCGGATACAGCCACGACGGGAATGCCGTCTGCAGCATCATCTTCCAGGCATCCTCCACAGCGCCCTGCTCGGTCAGCATCTGGTTCAGAATACCCGTTCCAAAGAATCCCGTTCCGACCGTATGGCCGATCGCTCTCGTCTTTCGGATCAGATGCTCTCCTATTCTCTTTCTGTCTTCTGCCACACCATAAGACAGTGCAATTGCATACGAGCACTGCGTATCACACAGCGTTCCGTCCGCATTGCAGGTCTTTCCGGAATCCGGAAGTACAAATGTCTCATTCCAGAATTTCTTCACCTTCGCAGCAAGCGCCTCATACTGATGCTGCTCCTCTGTTCTTCCGAGCGCACCGGCAATCCGGCTCATCAGATCGGCTTCTTTATAATAGAATGCATTCCATAAAAGTAGCAGATCCGTCTCTTCCGGTGCCAGCCAGTCGCCAAGCGGTCCGATCGCCGGATTTACCTTCGTTCCCGGCAGACCCTTATCCTTCATATAGTCCATATATTTCTGCATGCCAGGATAAAATTTCTCCAGTGTGCGGATATCCCCATACTGCTCATACAGTTCCCACGCCATAAAAATACTCGCACACTCATACGTAATGCCGCCGAATCCGCCGCCCACCGGTGCAATCTCCGGGTACTGGCCTTCCGGTGTCTGCAGATCACGCATCGCCTGCAGGTTCCGCTCATAGAATTTCTTCAGGCTGCTGTTGTTGAGCGCCGTATGGCAGAAAATATGCGTATCGCCCGCCCAGCCCATGCGCTCATTTCTCTGCGGGCAGTCGGTCGGAATGTTGATAAAGTTGCATTTCTGTGACCAGGAAACATTCTCGGCAAACCGGTTCAGCAGTTTATGGCTACTCGTAAGGCTTCCATGGAATTCCGTCACAGAAGAATACTGAAGACTCTCTACTTCTTCCAGCTCCGGCGCATGCTCCACACCGCTGATCTCAATATAGCGGTAGCCGTGGAAGGTAAACTTCGGCTGGAACACCTCTTCCCCGCCGCGGCAGATATAAACATCCGTACTCGTCGCATCCCGGTAATTTTCCAGCATCATCGTGCCTTCTTTTCCGGCATACTCCGGCAGATCCGGATAAAGCACCTCCGCATAGCGGATGATGATCTTTGTGCCCGCCTTCTCATGCAGTGTAATCCGCGGTACACCGGCCATCTCCTGTTCCAGATCGTAGAGATACACACCCGGGAACAGCTCTTTTCTCGTCTTTGCCGTTCTCCGGTCCACAATCCGCACCGGTGCATCGTACTCACCGATATATTCCGGCTTCTGCTCATGAACCGCCGGCCAGGACCGTCCAAAGCCCGGCATTGTGCAGAACTCTTCGATCATGACGGTATCCACAACAACTGGCTTTTCCCAGGTGCTGTCATCAAACTCCGGCAGAGAATAAGTTTCGTAAACCTCTGCCCGGCGCGCATCGTACTGCTCTCCGGCAAAGTAGCTGGAAAACAGGTAAGGACCTTCTCCGAAATACTTCCAATCCTCGGTATTTGTTCCAAAGACTTCGCGGCTGCCGTCCTCGTACTTCATGACAACCTTGGCAAGCAGACTCTCCTTGTCTCCAAAGTAATTAAAGTTCTTCACCACAAAGGTCTGTGCCTCGCTCCACCAGCCCGATGCCAGCGTCACGCCGATTCCGTTTCGGCCCGGTTTCATCAGCCCTGTGATATCGTATGTCTGATAGTTCATTCTGTGGTCATACTGTGTCAGACCCGGACGTAGCAGATCTTCCGTGATCTCCTGTCCGTTGATCCGGCAGTCGTAGATACCGCGCGCAGTAATATAAAGGCGTGCCGATGCCAGTTTTTTCTCTTTCTGGCAGGAAATACACGACCGCAGCATTGGAATTGAATGATGGGACGGATCTGCCGTAATCTGGCTGTCTTCTACTTTAAAGTATCCGTTTTCCACCGGAATCTGATCCGCAAAGATACTTTTTCCCCCATCCAGCCGTCCTTCCGGCGTCTCACGAACAATTTCCGCGGATGGTTTTCTTACGTTTCTTACGGTCAGATTCTTAAAATATCCTGTCGTCCCTTTTCCTGCATAAAATCCAATCTCATTCAGTCTCGGATACGGCAGCACATCGTTATTTCCTCTCGGATTCAGCTGGCGGCCTGATACTTTCGTTCCAAAAAATCCATGCTCTTCAATGGCATCCACGAGGATACCGTCGACATAGGCGTATGCCACATTGCCGTCAACCTCTACGGTCAGCTTATGAAAGGCATCGGCATTCTCTGGTGTCAGGATTTCCTGTGTTTTCTCTTTCCAGTTGACCAGTTTCGTAACGGCAAACGGTTTTTCCGCTGTATCCTCCGGCGCATAGCCCACGCGGTAAATTTCGAGGCGTGCATCTCCATCCTCAAGGCACACAGCATAACGGATATAGTTCTCCCCTTCCATGCCAAGCTCATTTTTCGTATGATCGTTCAGACGGAAGTCATTGGCTCCAAAGACGATACCCGCTTCTCCCTTCCCGCCTTCCATCCGAAATTCACTCTCGATCGTAAAGACACCGCGGTTTTCCGCGCATACCGTCGCATGCGGTGCGCCGATCCACTCAGCTCCCTCCCATGCTGCATACAAAGAATCCATAAGGCCTGTCTCGAAGGAACTTTCTGCTTCTGCTTTTCCGCCGTGGTTATCCCACACCTCTGCTTTTACCTCATATTTGGTACAGGGCTGCAGTGCTTCTCCTTCATAACCAATCCCTGTTGATACGCCGGTTTCCATTTTTCCGCTGTCCCACACAGTATCTTCTCCGGTGTGCACAACGATCCGGCATGCGCTCTGCATCAGATTCTGTTCTCCTTCTTCTGCCGTCAGCAGCCAGGAAAATGCCGGTTTTTTCTCATCCAGCCCGATCGGTGCCATCTGATCTTCAATCAGAATTCTCTCTATCTTCATTTGGTAACCTCCCATTGCAAGTTTTGCCTTCTTTGCTGATTGTATTATACCGTCCAGCAGCTATTTCTGTTAAGATCAGTTTTTGCCCAAAAAAGCGTCTTTATTTGCATCTTTTCCGGTGTTATAATAAAGGAAATTACGAAAGAGAGGTACCATCAAATGAAAGTATTATTAATCAACGGAAGTCCTCACGCAAAAGGCAGCACTTATACTGCCCTGCACGAAATGGAAAAAGTCTTTACAGAAAACGGTATTGAGGCGGAAATCGTACATATCGGAAATAAAGATATCCGCGGCTGTGTTGCCTGCGGTGCCTGTTCCAAGCTCGGAAAATGTGCCTTTTCCGATATGGTAAATGAGGTTGCTCCGAAATTTGAAGAGGCTGACGGCCTTGTTGTCGGAAGTCCGGTTTATTATGCATCTGCAAATGCAACACTTATTGCTTTTCTTGACCGGCTGTTCTACAGCACACACTTTGACAAGACCATGAAAGTCGGCGCTTCGGTTGTCTCTGCACGCCGCGGCGGTCTTTCCGCTACCTTTGATGAGCTGAACAAATACTTCACCATCTCCGGCATGCCGGTTGCTTCCGGCCAGTATTGGAACAGTATCCATGGAAATAATGCGGACGAGGCACAGCAAGATCTCGAAGGCCTGCAGATCATGCGTACCCTTGCACGGAATATGAGTTTTCTGATGAAGAGCATCCAGCTCGGAAAAGAATCCTTTGGTCTTCCGGAAAAGGAACCGCACGTCGGCACAAACTTTATCCGTTAATTTATCTGTTAAGCAAGATGCCGTCTTTCAGACTTTTTTCTATGTCTGGAACACGGCATCTTTTATAGCTGGAAGAAATTTTATACACGAAAAAAGCCTGCTTCCGCAGACTTTTTAAAGCGACCCGGATCGGGATCGAACCGACGACCTCCGCCGTGACAGGGCGGCGCTCTAACCAGCTGAGCCACCGGGCCACAATAACTATTTTGAAGATATTTGATATACCTTCAAAACCGCATACACTTAACACCTATACATCATACCATACTTTCTTTCCGAACACAACCATTTTCTGCAAAACTTTTGTTTTGCATTTCAGGTCAAGCCCTCGACCGATTAGTAACAGTCAGCTCCATGCCTTACGGCACTTCCACCCCTGCCCTATCTACCTCGTCGTCTTCAAGGGGTCTTACTTCTTTCGAATGGGATATCTCATCTTGAGGGGGGCTTCACGCTTAGATGCCTTCAGCGTTT
>ENA-OPSD01000642-OPSD01000642.1-human-gut-metagenome-genome-assembly--contig:-NODE-642-length-32150-cov-8.701511_pt1 | contig 32150 bp, 22 predicted proteins | sample MGYA00241453_ERZ501898 | MGnify/ENA primary metagenome ERZ501898 (study PRJEB25962, sample SAMEA2042226) | human gut metagenome | biome: human gut; feature: human-associated habitat; material: faeces... | reverse complement strand
ATTTTATCACAGAACTTTTCGTTTGTCAAGAACTTTTTTAATTTATTTTTTGAAGTTCTTTCGAACTTCTTTGCTGTTCTCTCGATCAGCAACTTGTTTATTTTATCAAACTCATTTGCTTTTGTCAAGAACTTTTTTCAAGTTTTTTCGAAGCAGTTTTTGCAACCTGCGGCAGCCACCCGGCTCCGAACTAGGTTTTTCTGTTTCAAAGGAACTCATTCGCATCAGCTCTCGCTGACAGCTTAGTTATAATAACACCGCCAAAAGCAAAAGTCAACACCTTTTTTCGAATTTTCTTATTTTTAGAAAAATATAGTTAATTCTGCATATTTCGTATTTTATCTGACTATTTACAATCTATCCAAAACCGTCCAAAAGAAAAGGCGCCTTCCGGCGCCCCTTCCCTTTCAACTCTTATTTCTCACGTTTACGATAAACAACTGCTCCGACCACTGCTGCTGCAGAAACGCCGAGCAGGATCACCCACAGCATCACCTGTGTGCGGTCTCCCGTGTCCGGACTCTTTGTTGCTTTCTTCAAATAGAATACGGTATCCGCCTGGCCCTTGCTTGAAACGATCGAAATCGTATGCTTGCCTTCTGCCAGACTCTTTGTATACTCGGCCTTCAGCGTAACCTGCGTATTCTCTTTTCCAGCCGTCACATAATTCTTCGCATCAATCTCTTTCTGGTCGATGAGAACCTTTTTGAGATCCTTTGCTTCAAAATCTGCGGTGAAGGAAAGCTCCTTGCCCTGCATACCTGACTGATTGACTCCTTTGGTAATCTTCGGAAGATTCTGCGCAGTCATCGGTTTCTGTTTCAGGCCGGCAATCGCTTTTTCCAGCGCTGCCGCATAACCATCCACCGTCTTCTGCTCCGTGATATTCTTTCCGCGTACAATCGCTGCTTTTGCATCATTGACTGCTTTTACGCTCTCGTCCGTGTATTTCTTCAGATCGTTTGGAATCTTCTTCACTGCGGCATCTACTTTGCTGTAGTCCGCATCTTTATACGTAAGGCCGGCAATCGCTGCCTCGATCTTTTTTGCGTAACCGTCTACGCTCTCCTGCTCTGTGACCGGCCGCTCGGTTACGACGCTGTTCTTTGCATCTTCCAGTGCTTTTACAGACGCATCGGTATACAGACTGAGGTCCGCCGGAATCTTTTTGATGGCTTCCTCTACTTTGGAATAATCTGCTTTCCGAACCTGCAGTCCTGCCAGTGCATTTTCAATTGCTGCTGCCCAGCCGTCTACTTCTGCCTGATCCAGAATGGTTTTTCCACTTTCTACGCTGTTGATCGCTGTCTGAAGCGGCTGAATGCTTTCTTCCGTATAAATACTCAGATCATTCGAAACTTTGGCAAGAGCCGCGTCTACGGCGCTGTAGTCCGCCGGTTTCAGGGTCAGTCCGTCAAGAGCTGCTTTCAGGTTTTCTGCAAACTGACCGACTTCCTCCTGTCTGCTGTCATCCAGATCCCATACAATGGCTTCTTTTGCCTCATTCAGTGCTTTTACACTCTTTTCGGTATAAATGGATAAGTCTTTCGGAATCTTTCCCAGGAGTTCTTCCACTCCCTGATAATCTGCCGGAACCGGTTTGCGTACCAGTGCTGCAATTGCATTCTCCAGTGCTTCCGCATAAGCAGCAACTGCCTGCTGCTCTTCTATCGTTTTGGTGCGGTCGATGGATGCAATGACTGCATTCAGTGCTTCCACGCTCTCTTCCGTATAGATAGAAAGATCTCCCGGAACTTTGGCAAGTACTGCATCAACTTCTGTGTAATCTGCGCCAAGAAGCGTCAGTGCGTTTACTGCTGTCTGAATGGCTGCCGCATAACCATTTACGGTTTCCTGTTCAGCTGATGGCAGGTTCTCTTTTACCGCATCTTTTGCTTTCTGAACAGCTGCCGCGCTTTCTTCTGTATACCGGCCCATGTCCTCCGGGATCAGCGCCAGCGCTTCTGTTACTTTGGTGTAATCTGCGGCTTTTACAATCACAGTGAATTCCTGTGTGAAGTCAACGCCGGTTTTCTTTCCGTCTTTGATTGTCGCCAGAAGTTTTACGGTTCCGGCATTCGTTACTTTCAGGTTTGTGCCGTCTAAAACAGCACCTGTCATTCCGGCATCCGTGATTTCCCATGTGATCTGTTTCTGATCTGCATTTTCTGGAACTGCTTTGCCCGTCAGTGCGGTGGTTCCCGGGATTTCTTTCGGTATGCCCTGGATTTCTGTTACAGCTGCGTACTCATAGGTTCTTATCTGGATTTCAATGGCATCTTTTGTTTCCGTTTCTGCGATCTTTGTTACAATCCAGCTTCCGTTCCAGCTGTCTGCCTTTTTAAGCAGATAATCTGCCGGAGCCTTTTTGGCCTTTTCCGTAAGATCCTTCAGATTCCAGGAAGCCGCCGCTGCGATCACAGCCTCTTTTTCTGTTTTTATTCTTTCTTTGTCATCTTTCTTTTCATCCGGATTTGTTTTTTCTGAAAGTATTCGGATTTCTCTGTTCTCTGCATCATTTTTAATCTCCGTATCTTTGCCGAGAACGTCGCCTGCTTTCAGCGAAAGCTCTCCGAACTTCCACGTTTTGGCTTCCTCTTTTGCGAATGCCATGGTTGGGAACATCGTCACGATCAGAAGCATGGACAGTACAAACGAAAGCATTTTTTTCGTTTTCTTCATAACACAAATCCTCCTTTCCTTTTGATTGTTTTGCAGCCGCCAGGGGCCACAGTTTCTCTTGTTACTTTCATTATACGTGTGTCAGAAAAAGAGTCAACGGGCCGTAAAAATTCGTAAGAATTCTTGTGCATTTCCGCTAAAATACTTTCAACGTTTTTTCACAATACTTCCATGAATTTTTACGGCCCGTCAGATTTTCTTAAGATATTCCTTTATTTGTGATGAAGCACATATTTCACATACGCAATTCTGCGGCTGTCCGGTGCCCAGGAGTTGACGTTGATACTGCCCTGGCCGCCGAAAAGATCCAGCACTTTTTTCTTATTCTGTCCGTCATAATCCATCATTCCAAGCGATACATACATGTTCGGCAGATGCTCATTCGGTTCCAGCTCACCTTTAGCGAAGGTCAGGTAAATGACGTGTTTTCCATCCGGCGAAACGTGGCCGAACCAGTTGTTGGCATCGAAATCGGTCATCTGGGTGAGACCGCTGCCGTCACGGTTCATCCGCCATACCTGCATCAGACCGCTTCTGGTGCTGTTGAACCAGATGTGCTTTCCGTCCGGTGAATACTCCGGACCGTCGTTGTAGCCTTTGCCGTCCGTCAGGCAGATTTCCTCGCCGCCGTCTGATGGAATCGTACAGATCTCAATGCGCATAGTCTCCTCCTCCGGCTTTTTGCGGAAGGCACAGTACGCAAGCTCTTTTCCGTCCGGCGACCAGCCGTGCAGATAGCTGAGACCCGGTCCGGTGAGGTCTTTTGGTTCACCGCCTGTCATCGGGAGCACGTAGATGTGGGATTCATACGTTCCATCTGTGAGTTCCGGCGGCATGCAGCTTACCGCCAGCAGCTGGTTGTCCGGTGACGGAATGTGGTCATTGTTGCACTGCATGCAGAAACCGGTATCAACCTGCTCCACATGGTCTTTGTCGATCTCATAGCGGTAGATTTTTCCATCCGCATTATAAAGCAGGGTGTTTCCATCGTTCAGCCAGTTCGGTGCCTCGATGATTCCCGGAAACTCATGCAGCACGGTTTCTTCTCCGGTCTCCACATCCATCGTGCAGAGAATGCTGTCGGTGTTGTCTCTGTCCCCTGTCCATCCGGAGAGCATTTTTCCGGCGCGGCAGGTATCCTCCAGTGTTGCCGCATCCATATCCACAATCTGCAGTGCACCGTTTGCACGGGCGAACTGGAAGCAGGCTTTCAGATCAACCATGCCTTTTCCAAGCGGCGCTTCCTGGCCGGTGATTTTCATATCTTTATAATGAACGGCTTTGACTCGGTCCGCATGCGCCCAGAGGAACTCTTCCGGGTCGACGCCGCCGCAGTACATCCAGCCGACATCTACTTCTGCTCCGACTTTTTCACCGCAGGCTTCCAGGAGATATTCGTACGCTGTTTTTCCATTCACGCGGATACAGATATCTTCTTTTTCGTTGTGAATCAGAAGACCTGCTCCGGCTTTTTCCAGTTCTTCTGCCAGTTCGCGGTATCTTGCAGCGGTTTCGTCCAGAACATCTTTTGTCAGGCGTGCCGGGCTCTTTACGACAAACCAGGAAATGTGGTATTTCTGCGCCAGTTCTGTAAGAATGGCAAGTTCTCTTTCATAGTGGTATTCATCCAGGAAAATGTGGACCGCATGAACCTCAATGTGGTATTTTGCAAGCAACGGCATTGCCTGCTCCAGATCCTCCGGGATCCAGAAACCGTAGTCCCTGGCATCAACACGGAATCCGAGACACGGCTCGATCTGGCGGTAGCCTGCCTCATAGATTTTCTTTAAAAATCCTTCGGGATCCTGTTTCCATTCTTTGGATACCCCATACATCTGTACACCAAAATACATATTGGTTTCCTCCTTCTCCAGATCCGCTGTTTCCCCATTTTCAGCGGATTTTCTTTTCCTCCATTTTACCACATTTCTTCTATTATAGATATGATTTTTCCTGTCAGTTATAAGAAACACGCTTTGCGTAAAAAAGGCGCCCCGTATGTGTTTTTTCCACATACGGAACGCCTTTTTCCGCCATTTTTTTCAGGGCTTGGTTATTCTTATACAAACTGGTTCGTTTTCTCATCGTACTCATAGTCGATGAGCGCCAGTTTTTCCCGCAGATCGGATTCCTCTGTCTGCATGGCCGCGCAGAATTCTGCGAGCGACGGGTAAAAATCTCTTAACTGCGTATTGACATAGCTCAGCAGCATTACGGGATCTTTCGGCATCATTCGTCTACTACCTCCACACCTGGTTTGATCATTGCCTTCAGGCCGCCGTTTTCCACATCCAAAAGGATCGTATCGCCCTCGCTGACCTGACCGCCAAGGATCAGTTTTGCGGTGCTGGTTTCTACCTCTTTCTGTACGAAACGTTTCAATGGACGGGCGCCGTAAACAGGGTCGTAGCCGCCCTCGATGACAAACTGTTTTGCAGCCGGGCTCAGTTCGACGGTAAGCTCCTGGTCTGCCAGACGTTTGTTCAGTCCTTTCAGCAACAGATCTACGATATGACCAATGTTGTCTTTTGTCAATGGTTTGAACATAATTGTTTCATCCAGACGGTTCAGGAACTCCGGACGGAAGTGTGCACGCAGATCCTGCATGACCAGGTTTCTCGCCTCTTCGGAGATGCTGCCGTCGTCCTGAATGCCGTCCAGCAGATACTGGGAGCCGATATTGGAGGTCATGATCAGGATCGTATTTTTAAAGTCTACGGTACGGCCCTGGGAGTCGGTGATACGGCCGTCATCGAGTACCTGCAGCAGAACGTTGAAGACGTCCGGATGCGCTTTCTCGATCTCATCGAACAGAACAACAGAATATGGTTTTCTGCGCACTGCCTCGGTCAGCTGGCCGCCCTCCTCGTAGCCTACATATCCCGGAGGCGCTCCGATCAGACGGGAGACGGAGTATTTCTCCATGTATTCACTCATATCGATTCGAACCATGTTGTTCTCATCATCAAACAGCTTTTCTGCCAACGTTTTCGCAAGCTCTGTTTTACCGACACCGGTAGGTCCAAGGAACAGGAACGAACCGATCGGTTTTGTCGGATCCTTGATTCCGGCTTTGGAACGGATGATCGCATCCGAAACCTTGGTGACTGCCTCATTCTGGCCGATAACTCTCGTGTGAAGTTCCTCTTCCAGGCCGAGGATCTTAGTTCTCTCGCCTTCGGTCAGTTTTGCAACCGGGATTCCGGTCCAGCGGGAGACAATTCTGGCAATCTCTTCATCCGTTACACTCTCGTGTACCAGGGAGAGATCTTCATTTTTAACTTTTTTCTCTTCTGCTTCCAGCATCTGCTGTAATTTCGGGAGTTCACCGTACTGCAGTTCAGCGGCGCGGTTCAGATCGTAATCATTCTTTGCTTTCTGGATCTGGCGGTTCATGTCCTCGATCTGCTCACGCAGTTTGGACAGTTTCTCAACGGAACTCTTTTCATTTTCCCACTGTGCCTTTGCAGAATTGAAGGTATCCTTTAACTCAGCCAGCTCTTTCTGCAGTGTTTCCAAACGCTCGCGGCTCAGATTGTCGGTCTCTTTTTTCAGTGCGGCTTCCTCGATCTGCATCTGCAGAATCTTACGGCGCTGCTCATCCAGCTCGGCCGGCATGGAATCCAGTTCTGTCTTGATCAGAGCGCATGCCTCGTCGACCAGGTCGATTGCTTTATCCGGCAGGAAACGGTCGCTGATGTAACGGTTCGAAAGGGTTGCGGCTGCAACGAGGGCACCGTCGGTGATTTTTACGCCGTGGTAAACTTCGTAGCGCTCTTTTAAGCCACGCAGGATGGAAATCGTATCCTCTACGGTCGGCTCATCAACCTGAACCGGCTGGAAACGGCGCTCCAGGGCGGCATCTTTTTCGATGTACTGGCGGTACTCATCCAGCGTTGTGGCACCGATGCAGTGCAGTTCGCCTCGTGCCAGCATAGGTTTCAGCATGTTTCCGGCATCCATCGCGCCGTCGGTCTTTCCGGCGCCGACGATCAGGTGCAGCTCATCGATGAACAAAATGATTTTTCCGTCGCTCTTTCTGACTTCCTCCAGAACAGCTTTCAGACGCTCCTCGAATTCGCCGCGGTATTTTGCTCCGGCTACCAGTGCTCCCATATCGAGGGAGAAAATGGTTTTATCTTTCAGGCTCTCCGGTACATCGCCGTTGGCGATTCGCTGGGCCAGGCCTTCTACGACTGCGGTTTTACCAACACCAGGCTCACCGATCAGAACCGGATTGTTTTTTGTCTTACGGGACAGGATACGGACAACGTTCCGAATTTCGGTATCACGGCCGATAACCGGGTCCATTTTCTGGTTTCTGGCTTTTTCTACGATATCCTGTCCATATTTTTCCAGGGTGTCGTATGTTGCCTCCGGGTTGTCGGTGGTAACTCTCTGGTTTCCGCGCACGGTGCTTAATGCCTGCAGGAAACGTTCTCTTGTGATGCCGTACTCCTGAAACAGTTTTTTCATGGACGGGCTTGGGTTTTTCAGCATTGCCAGGAAGAGGTGTTCTACGGAAACATACTCGTCTCCCATGGCTTTCGCCTCATCCTCAGCATTTATCAATGCTTTATTCAGATACTGACCGATATACGGCTGACCGCCGGATACTTTGACGCGGTCGTTCAGCGCCGTCTCGACACGGTTCAGAAAATGATCTTTGTTGATTTCCATCTTTTCGATCATTTTCAGAATCAGGCTGTCGTCCTGATGCAGGAGGTTATACAACAGATGCTCCTGCTCTATTTCCTGGTTGCCGAAATCGTATGCGGTCTTTTCCAGGTCCTGTACAGCCTGCAGCGATTTTTGTGTGAATTTACTGATATTCATAATCGGCTTCCTCCTTATCTATTTGGGTGCTAACATTCGCTCCGAACAAAAAGAGCGTTGATGTGAATTTTCTTTTCTTTCTTTGTTCTAGTCGTACTATAACACTAGTTATTAGCACTGTCAATAGGTGAGTGCTAATTATTTTGTGAAGATTTTGTGAAGCCTTGATTTTACGGGCTTCACAGGGATTTTTCACTTGCTTTCGCACTCGATTTTCTTGATTTGACCACATTTTTACGACAAATTCTTGGAAAAATATATTCGTCTGATTTTCTTACCACATTTTACGACAACGACTTATGGTTTATACCACAGCAGGTACGGTTTCTGGCAGGTTCATTTTAGACATCTCATTTTCCACATGAGACTTATCTGCAATATGATTGTAGACATTCATAGTAATCTGTGCATCCGAATGTCCCATGACATACTGCATAACCTTTGGATTGATATTATTCTCACCCAGTCTGGTACATCCTGTATGACGAAGAGTATGCGATGAAATAGGAGGCATCAGCTCCGGCTCCCGCTTCTCTTCTTCTGCCAGTTTGCTTTCTTTCTTATTATAAGCATTGACAATATTTTTCAGAAAGCTGTTCACACCCGCCGGCATGATCGGACGTCCATGCTTTGTATTGAAGATGAATCCACTACGTCCACCGATCTCCACATTACTCTGCAAACCAAGCATCAAGTTCAGCTCTCTCTGTTTACGGAACGCATCATATACCCTCTGTGTCATAGGAATATCTCTGATTCCTGCATCCGTTTTGGTTTCTGAATCATGGAAACAATATCCTTCATCTCCTTCATAATACACAAGCTGTCCACCTACATGGATCTCCCGGTTCTTCATATCCACATCTGACCAGGTTAAGCCGATGGTCTCACTTACTCTCAGACAAGCACCAAACATAACCTGCATCATTGGAAGATGAGGCTTATACACATTACTCTGTTCAACAAACTTCAGAAGTTTTTCCTGCTGTTCCAATGTCAGTGCTTCTTTCTCTTTTGCCGGAGCCCCATAATCTCCAAGTGTTCCAGTTACCGGATTCTTACGGATAATCCCATCTTCCACTGCCAGTTCAAAACTGGGATTCAATAAGCCATAAAGACCTTTGATCGTACTGTGTGCCAGTCCTTCATCTGACAATGCGGAAAAGAACGTCCTTATGTGAGATGTCTTAAAATCCACAACACGAATGTTTCCCAAAGTATTTCGTATCCGATAGTCCCACATACGAATATAATTCTTTTTCGTTCTTTCCTTGATATTCTTTGTTGCCATGTATCGCTCAAACAACGTATTTACGGTCAGCTTCTTGACTGATGCATCTGTAATAAGCAAATCATCCATATCCTTATTGATCTTCTTTTCCATTTCTCGCAGACTCGCCAGATCAGCTGCATAAACCGAATTACGCTTTCCGGTAATTTCATCCTTGTAGCGATACTCATAACGTCCATCCGGGCGCTGGTATTCACCTGTTTTTAAATTTCTGCCTTTATTATCTTTTCTTGCCATATCAATCATTCCTTTCACTTCATTTTCCGTTATTCGGAATGATTTTTGTCCTATCGGTATCAGTCATTTACTGTCTGATATCTGCTCACAGATTAACATAATATTTTATGATTTCCAAGGGTAAATTCCTGCAAAATGCTAATTTTTATTTGCCTGATTTACAGGAATTTTTCCCTTTTTTACTTTTCATTCCGAAGGAAAGTTGTTGTATTTTATTCTCTCATCTTTCATTACACTGCCATTGCATCAATATATTTTTTTATCTTATCCACGTTATAAAGAACACGTCTTCCAACAATTACTCTTGCTTCTGCATAGTCTGCAATTTTCTTTGCAGTTACTTCTCCGCAGGATAACATTGCCATTAATCCTTCAATATCTACCGTCAGACGGTTCTCAGCCTTATACTCTGTTGTTTTTCTCATGATGCACATACCTCCTTTCCTCCGTATTCTTCTGCATCACCTCCCAGACAGCGGTTATGCCCGTTGTCAGTACATCTACTTTTTGTTTGGATTTCTTACGATGATTTTCCATTCCGTTCGGCGTGTTGGCTTCCATTTGTATATGGCGGTGTCAATGTTACAATTGACCTCTATCAGAAATCTTTCTGAATACTGGCAGCTTCTTCTCAAGCATACCAGCCGTTGCCGGAGTATCTTCGGTTTCCACATACTACTCTCTGATACAGCGGTGGAATCCTGTGTTGCCTTTAATCCTCTAAGGGTACCTATACAGCTCATTCAATTTTCAAGGTTCAGTAATCAAACGTTTTGCAGGTATACATTTTTGTACCTATTTTGATTTAATGCCATTATATCCCCCGTTACTGCTAATGTCAATAGCACTTCATGTGTTTTAGGTTCTTTTTTGTACTCTTTTTCATTGATTTTCTGCCAGCTTATGTTATAATATGGACAAATAGTTATTCATTTCTTGATTTTGCTATCTTTAACGGATGTTTATCAGGACTAATGCAGAGGTGACTTTATGAATTTTAATCTGAAACTAAAAAAAATCCGGACATTCCGGAAAATGACACAAAAAGAACTGTCAGAGAAAATCGGACTAACCGATCAACATAGAATTGTACAATATGAAAAAGGCGTTCGTGTTCCAAAAAAAGATCTGGTCGATAAAATGGCTAAGGCTCTGGATGTTAATCCTTATACCCTCTATGATACCGCTGGACGTGACGCTTCCGAAATGATGGAACTGCTTTTCTGGCTGGATGAATTTAATCCATCTGCCCTGCATCTGTTTCTTCCTCGGAAATTTCCTGGTGAAAAATGTAATGAAGTAGCCGACACTTCCGTTTACTACCATGACAATGATAGCTGGCCGGCTCATGCTCCTGTCTGTATGTGGTTTGACTATGGAGTTTTAAATGATTTTCTGAAAGAATGGGTAGTTCGAATGGATGAGCTGAAATCCGGTGTGATTACCAGAGATGAGTATTTTGAATGGAAAATCAACTGGCCACAGACCTGTGATGGTTGTGGAAAATATGAGTCTAAGAAACAATGGCGCTCTGCAAAATCAGAACTCATTGAAACTTAGCACAACTTAAATTCACTGCTTTTTTTCTCTTTGGCAAAAGAAAAAGCACTGTAAAACCAATAATCCAACGGTTTTCAGTGCTTTTTTCATGTTTTTTCTATTAAATTTTCCTCAGCCACCTATATAAGTGAAACTTAGCGAAACTTAAATTATGCCAATACACAGTATTATTACTTATAACAACTAAATTACTTCTTGTCGTGTAATCTATTATTTATTCCAATACAGCAGGTGCCCACTTTGTTCCAATATCGTTAGATGGAAGTCGTTTTGTCTTGTATACAAAAGCCACACTATATCGTGCTCTCGTCACTGCCACATAAAACTTAGAAAGACTTTCATCCTTCATGTATTTGGACTTTCCTGACAACCAATCCAGCATTGGTTTCGTCGGGTATATCAAGACTCTATTAAAAGTAAGTCCCTTGGACAATCCAAAATTCATCGTTTTGGGGATTGGATTTACCTTGGTTCTTTTATCATACCGCAACTGAACAGGATTATATATATCTACATATTTATCAATATCATTCTCGTGAACCCAAAATATGCCATCATGTTCAGTTATTTTATTCATAGCTGAATCACAAGGTTTCATGCTTGGATACATTTTGTTTGCAAGATCACATATAATTTGATTATTTCGGTATGATACGCTCAATGTATCCGTATCTATCTCCATTCCCTGAATCTTGTCCTGAACAAAGTTCATTATTTTTCCACCTGAATACTTTTTGTATTTTGTTTCATAGTGGGTTCTATATGTTGTTTGCCTAGGATCACCAACCAAAATCATATGACAACCAACTTCATAGCATTTTTTTATTACCTCTAAATCATATCCAGCGAAGTCTTGTATTTCATCTATAAAAATGTAAGGAAAGATTTTTTGTATTCTGCGAAATACACAACCTTTCGATAAATCATCTAACACACATGGCAGTTTTGAAATCATATTAGAATATACATTTCCAGAAGCCGTTACATACTTCTTTTCATTTGAATCCTTCAATTTCAGTAACTTTTTATCTGCTTTATTTACTAAAAGTACCCCTGAGACTCTATTTTTTACGAGGTAACTTTGATATGGGCGTATACCATGCTTAATCAGTAAAGAAAACCATGGCATAATAGTCACATTTGCGGGAACGCATCCATGTAACTCATAAAATTTTTCTCTAATACTCTGTTCATTAGCATCTGTAAACGTTGTTATCAAAACATTTTCAGAAATCTCCAATGCCTTCTTTACAAGAAATGTTGTTTTTCCTGCCCCTGCCGCCGCAATAATTAGACTACTCATTTTTTATCGCCCTCATTATATACTCAGGATATTTAATTTTCGTAGCCGATTCAAAAATTGCTATTGCGCAGTCTGTCTTGTGTGCATGCATATATTTGTGAATTTCATCATCAGTATCATACTTAGTTCCAAAAATATTATTCATTACTTCTCGTCCATTTTCTTTCAATATTTTAGGCTCTAAGGTATTGTAATTAAAATCCTTATCTGACAGTTTCAAATCACCTGTATCCACTACCTCGTCAACGCATATATGAATACATGGTATTCCCTCATATTCTTTGTACTTTTTCTTAACAGCTTCAATATTTCCATCGTTATCCGTAACAACAGCCGTTTCTTTGTTTAATATCTGTGCAATTTCAAGATACCGCTTAAATGTCACTCCACCCACGGTCATTACATCTATTCCGTCTTGGATAGGAAGCCGCCCCTCATGAGTGTCCATATATGCCCTCTGAACAACCAGTTCATCTGAGTCACCCTCTACCAAGATTGATTTTTTACAAAGAATCAGGCGCAGCGTATCATAGCCTGCCACCTTTTTGAAAAATTCAAAAGTTTCCTTTTTTAGTGATTGCATCGAGCAACAATTATCGTCTGAAAGCAAAATTAAATTTTCCAGTCCGAGTTTATTAGCGACAAAGCTACTATGCGTTGATGCTATAATTTGTCTACCAGATGCAGCCTTTTCAATAACTCCCATCAATTCGCTTAATCGAGAAAAAGACAAATGACTTTCAGGTTCTTCAATCAAAATAATACTTGCTTTTTCTGCCTGTTTATGACTTAAAGCTAATTGTGTTTTTATAATACATTGTGCACCTTTTCCAGCATGAGCAAAAGGGATTCCATCCACCTGCGTAACCAAACTTGACTCCCAAGAATTTTGAACTCCCTGATCAGCACTCAATGATAATTTTCCATTCATAACAGTAGACGCTGCACTAATTTTCTCATTGATTGACTGAATTGCTTCATTTTTTGCAAACTCATCTATCATATTTCTATGGGCTTGTGTTATTGCTGTTATGTCCTCTGGTTCAAGAAAATCCTTTACTACTCTGGAAATATATACGTCAGACCCATTTTGGTATCTATAGTTTGACGAATCAATCAGTACAGATTTTATTGGTATGAATCTGGGCATTTTCTCATCTCGGCTAAAAGAAAGCCATTTAGCTTCATAAAATTCAATAGGCAAACTTGTAAGTTTTTCTGTTTTCAGCAAACTTTCATATTCTGAATTAAATTTATCAGAAAAACTAATTGTGAATCTGATTCCCTCTATACCATCACTTTTTTCAGAATTACCATTTCCTTCATACTCAGGCAATGTTCCACTTTTGAAATACAGCTCAATCATTATTTCTGGAGGTACAATCGGATGTCCATTTTCCACTGATGCCAGGTATTCCTCAACTGCTTCTCTATTAAATAAATATGTTGACAGCTGATTTCTAATATTGCGACCAGCATACATACCCGTTAAAGCCACATGAATGGCTTCAAGAATAGTAGATTTTCCAGATTCGTTATCACCAACCAGCAGATTGATATTTTCATTAAATTTTATTTCAAACGGATTTTTAAACTTCTTAAAATTTTGAATGATTACCTTCTCAATAGCCATTCGTAGCCTCCTATCTTCGATTTTACTCTACACCCAACGCCTTAAACACTGCATCTTCCGCACTCTGATACGGAATCAGCTGAAATGCACTCATCAGATCAGCCGGAACGCTTGCAAAATCAACAAATGAGGTACTTGGAATCAGCACCTTCTTTGCACCGCTATCCAGGCACACTTGAAGCGTGTTTGCAAGTTCATCCACCTTTATCATTGTGCCACTAATTGTTATATCTCCCAACACTGCCAAGTTGCTGACAACAGGCTTTCCAAGGGCAATCGAACAAAGTGCAATCAATGTTGGAAGTGCCAATTTGTCTGTCATACCGATACCCTGCAAATCCTGATAATTGATGATGTAATCCTTGGTCGAGGTGCTGATAGAGCCACTGATCCGATTGCCGTTGGCTTTCAGATAATTAAATGCCGTGTTCACAGCTTCCTTGCATTTGGAATCACTGCCTAAGCCTGTCCGTTCAATCTTGCCATTGCCCGAAAGCATCTGACTTTCCAGACGGAACACGCCAATCATGCCACTTTTTCCTCTGGATACAGTATAAACCTGTCCCGGATTGCACATTCCGTCCGGTATCAGCCTACCGCCACCCTGTTCTGGTACAGAAACATAATGTTCTGACATATCTTCCAGATCTATATAGGAGAAGTTCACATCATAAAATTCCATACCGCCCAGCTTCTTCAACTGCTCCTTGACACGGCGACGCATTTCCAATGCAATCTGAATAATTTCTTCCAGTTCTTCTTTAGTGAACTCACCATTTGGATACATCAACTTCAGATAACCGTCTATCATACGACGAACCGCAATTGTATCACGCTGATTCAGATTTCTCCCCAAGCGGAAGTAGTGGTCAAGTGCATCTCCATACTGCTCCTTGCGAAGCTCTCGGATGAACTCTGCCAAATAGTCACTGATAAAACCGTAATCATTAGTAAAATGCTCCGGTCTGAACTTCGGTATCTCCCATCCCGGAAGATAACAGTGCATTCGATCAAGAAATGCTGTATCTGTTCCCATTTCCTGTGGGAAAGGTGCAAACAGACTGGAGGTTTTCAACAGTACATCCACACTCTGATTGATGTTTCCAACAAATACCATCGACGCAGTAGCAGCCTTTTCTTCTTTGCCACGGGCAAAAGAGCCAGATGCCATGTAATCCTTCATAATCTGAATGCCATCTTTATCCTTAAACTTGATACCTGCCACTTCATCAAAAGCAACGCAGTCCCACAATCCGACCAGTCCGACCGTTTTGCGTCCCATATTGTAAAAGAGGTTTGCAACCGTCGTCTGTCCACCGGAGATCAAGATACTGTTCGGTGAAATCTCTTTATAGAGGTGGGACTTACCAGTGCTTCTCGGTCCCAGCTCACAAAGATTAAAGTTGTTTTCAACTAATGGGATCATACGAGTCAGGAGCAGCCATTTCTCACGGTATGTAAATTCATCTGGCTCCATGCCGATAGAACGAAGAAGAATATCCAGCCATTCATCTTTCGTAAAAGCTTTTCGTCCCTTCTTCAGTTCATCAATATCAATGTGCGGCATCTGGATTGGTGTCAGCTTACGGATACTGATCGGTGAAATATCTTTCTGCTTTTTCTGTTTGGAACGAAGCGGATTTCCATCAATGTCCTCAATGCCAAAATTATTGTCGCCTTCAACCTCATAATCCAGCTGAATAATACACCAGATACCGCCGCAGAGCAGTCGGTCAAATTTTTCCGGATATTCATCGGCAATCGGTACATTACCAACGCCCAAATTAGAAAACTCTGCAAAAAAGCAATCCTTTTTCATATCCAATCGAACAGTCACCATATCAATGATTGTGTGACTGCCTTTTTTACGCAGCTGAGACAGAATTTTCTGTGATTCATCCGGGCGTACAAAGTTATCAGCAAGAATACGCTTCACATTCTGTACACCTTTCTCTATAACATTCTCATCATCTGAACTGCAATACTGTCCCAACAAGAACTCAAGAACATACACTGGGACATTCGCCCCTTCTTTAATTTTCTTTGTCAGGTCTTTCCGAACAATCTTACCGTCAAAGTTCTGACGGAGCTTGTTCTTTATTTCTTCACGGGTACTTTCACCCTCTGCAAATTGCTCCATCTTTCTCTCCTCCTGCGGCATTAACTAAAAAAATCAAACTCGTCCACCGCAAAGGCGATGTCAATCTGGAATGGCTCCCGCTGTGGCATCTGTAATCCCTGTTCATCTGCAATTACCAGATAATAAGTAGCTGTATTGCTGTATTTCAGAGATTTCAAATTAAACTGACAACGGAAAGTTCTTTCTGCACCGTTATCGCTGGTCTTATCTGCAATAATCTTCTGAACATCGCTAATCTGCTTGCCATCCTCATCTGTAAAGTAAACCTGATAGGTTGCTGCTTCACGGTTTGTACTGACCGCATCTTTTTGATAGAAGTTCAATGAAAAAATCATATTGCTGATTTTACGGTTTGCAGACAGTAAATTGACCGTTACCGGCTTGGTATCATATTTCTGCTTATTTCGCTTATATTCCATAGAATCGTTGCGGAGATAATGATACTCAATCACCGGAACAACCATTTCCTGCAAACTGATACCACCATGCACAAAATTCATACCGCCACCATTCATTTTGATACGAATACTTTCTCTCGGTGCAAATCCATCAAATTCTGTATTTCCTCCCAGGAATTTTACAGGTATCAAGTAATCTGGTTGCGCACCTTTCTGCATAATTGCATATCTTCTGCCATATTCTACACACCGCTTGATGCTTTCTTTTTTTGTAATATCAGAGTTTGTTACATCCACATCATAAAAGCCTCTTTTATCTACTTTGTCCTCTTCCTTCAAAGGACTGTATGTATAAAGAAATCCATGATCTGCCGTAATTAGAATATTCGTTCCGCCAAATTCATTTACAATAATACGCACAAGGTTCTTCAATTCTGAAATTGCCTTATCACAGGCAGCAAAAACAGCAGTATCCGAAGTGTGGCTGGCTTCATCAATGGTATCGTGGTAAATATAGACCACATCCATACCTTTTACCAAAGCACTTCTTTCCGCTCGTTTCATAGCAATGATGTCATTATACTTTAAAGCCACGCTTGCCGAATCTTCTGTTTTCAGAACCTTGTCCCTATAAGTACTTGCCGTAGACTGTCCATCTGCCAAAACCGTCAAAATATCGTTTCGAACCTCTACTGTCAGTTCTTTGTGTGGCAACAAAGCTGCCATACCAAACTTTGTAGTAGAAGGGAAGATACTCTGCATACTGCTGATAGAAACCTTACTTTGCGTTTCTCGCTGAAGCTGATCCGCCATCGTAGCCGCCACTTCATAACGCATGGCATCTGAGATAATTACAAATACTTTCGTATCCGAAGTCTGAATGCGGGAACGGTAAAAATCTTCCTGTTGCGGTACTTCCAGAACTTTACCGTAAGTTGCCAATTCATCCACACATACATCCGACCAGTTGTTGCCCAACTCACCTAAAAACCAATGAGTATAGAGTCCTTCCACTTTATCGACAACATGCTTGAACAGATCATCCAGCAGAATATTGGAAGTCTCCAGGCTCTTTTGAAAACTAAGATGGAACAAACGGTAATAAGTGTCCATCTGATAGTAGCTCTCAGTATATTCTTTCCAGATACTTTTCGCTTCTGCGGTATGGAATCCGGCTGAATGTTCCTTAAAGAAACTTTGCATATTCGCCACTTGTAAGATACCGTCATAAAAATTCTCAAATGGCTCATACCATACACAAGTTCTCCGTTTTTCAACGGTATTCGTAATGGTATCCACATCAATGATATGGTCACTGATCTCTGTCATTAGCTTTGTCAGAATCACTTCATTAATACACGGAAAGCACTCTGTTCCTACCAAATCCTCTACTGCCAGCTTTTCAAAACGCTGATGCAGACGGGCTTCATCCTCAACATAACGTGCCACATCATATAATTGCGGAATGTTGTCACTATGAAGCCATTCAGAAATAAAATCATAGCAATATGCCTGATGTGGCATGGAAATAAAACCGTCCAGCCCGGCAAGATATTCCTGCCGCATGGTACGGGTCGCCGCAGTTAAAAGCAGATGGATTGCCAACCGCCCAAGGTCTGGCTCTTCCTCCACAAATCCGCATCCCTGACGAACCATTGCCCAAAATGCTGCGTCCGCATGATATTTTACAAAATCCTGATAAACCGTGTTATTATTCAAATCAAGTCCTGCCTGGAACACACTACGGAGAATCATATTAGGCTGTGCATCTTTCAATCCACAGATGGCCGCCATGACAGCCATGTGTAACTGTGCCGGTGTTTCCGGAACTTTATTCTGTGTACTAACTTTCAAACGACGGTCTTTCGCATTGAAATAAGCACGATAATTTTTTACCTGTTTCCTCATTGCAGGATTTGATATAAGTCCCATCTCATCCATCCAGATAGAAATCAAGTCTGCCCGAAACTCTTCGCTGTAAAGCTCCACATCCAGAAGCCAGTTATCATCAGGGCGATTATAGACACACGGACTGTAAACCAGATAATTTGTGGTCAAATCATCTACTGAAAGCAGTTTTTTTACAGAAAACGCATTATTTCCAGTCAGTGCAATAACCTTTGCATTTTCCAAAACCACTTCATCCAGTTTATCCTCAAATTCCTTATCTTCATCGTACCAGAAAATGATACGACGCTGATAAAACTCAGGCAGAGGTGCAGCAAACCTGCGATTTAAATCTTGAATTATTTTATCTGTATCCATGCTGTCCTCCTACCTTATAATTTTCCAATTTGATTTTCGTTTTGTTCCGCTCTGTACCAATCTACCTTTTTCCTGTAAAGAAGCGAACATTCGAGAAACCGTTCTTTTTGATATACCCATTTCTTTCGCATAATACGCCTGTGTTGCAGACGGATTTTTCTCTATAATCTGCAACAATTTTTCAAGCTGCGTCTGTTCCTTATTAATCGGCACTTCATCGCCATTAGTGCCATCATTGACGCCACAATCACCGCCAATAGTGCCATTTTCAGCGCCATTGGCGTTAATCATGGCGTTATTGGTATCAATCTGACCTCGATAAATATTGATACGCAAATCAACTTCGCCACCAATAAACTCTGGCTCCTGCAGTCCGGCAGCTTTTACTTTGTCTATAATTCTCGGAATACCGCTTCCCCAATGCTCAATCAGATTCATGTAAGCAAACGCATGCGCAAGAGCTTCATTTCTGATTTTAGAATAGCCTTCTTTCATACGCTCCACCGTTTGTCCCATTGGCAGCTTTCCTGGGGAAGTAATCTCTAATCGGTTGTCATATACCGCCACCTGTATCGTACCATGATCCAGATAACTACGATGTACCATAGCATTGATAATCAACTCACGAATGGCATCCGGTGGAATCTCATAAACGTCCTGGCGATAGATTCCCACAATAGTAGCACCCAAATGAATATTTCTCAAAACAAACTGAAATGCTTCGTCTATCTGCTCCCAAAGCGGACCGGTATATTCTCTACGGTCAACAAATACTGCTTTCGTTGTACCTTTGAACACACCACATTGGGTTGCAACATGAAGTCCTCCGTTGCCAGTCAAAATAGCAAAAGCATTAGACGGATAATCTTTTCCATCACGCTCAATCAAAATGCCCCAGGAGCGCAACTGCTGTCTGCCTACATCTTTAATCGCTGCTTTCTGTTCCTCTGTACGGGCATTTTTAACAGCCTGCTCCTTCATAGCTTTGCAGAAGGCATCAATATCTTCATCTGTAACATTTAACCCAGTACATAAAGCCTGATCGTAGTAACGATTACTGCCCTCAAACAATAATTCTTTTATCATATACTCATCGGCAAGGCGGGTAGTTCCGGCAACACGGACATATACACCACCATCTCTGCCAAGAGCTTTAATATAATATGGACGCTGTCTGCCCTCAGAAACCTCTACCACAATAACCGTTTTACCATCAACCGTCTGTAAAGTGATATCTGGGATAATTGCCGGTTCACAGCTGTCTGATACAGCATTGGCAATGGCATCCATTTTCTTGAACACATCTTCCTTGTCAAAGCCAACAACCTCTCTGGTTTTATCGGCAATTCCGAAAATGATTTTTCCTCCGGTTCCATTTGCAAAGGCAACCACAGACTTCATATATTTGATGCTTTTCTCCGGCAGGTTCTCTTTGAACTCCACATTCTTCGATTCCCCTGCAAGAATTTCTTCTATGGTCATTGTAACACCTCGCTCTCAATTCGCTACGCAGTGCATAGCCTTTTTATTATTTCATCTCATATTCCAGTCTTAGTTCTTCTGCAAGATACAGATCGCTCATGCAGTGCATATCAGAAACACCGTCACGCATTAACTGATAAACTTCGGAATGGTAAAATAAGCCCAATGCCTCATCCAGTGAAATTCCCTGTTGTTTGGCAAAACACTCAATGACACGGGCATATTTTTTCTGAAGCAAAATCGGGTTTGCCGTCATAATCGGATTTTTGATTTTTTCATCCGTCATCATGTATAATCCTTTTCTTTATTTTACCAGAACTATTTTTCCTTTTCACATTGACTTTTTTCTCTTCAGCACATATAATAATAATAACTCATCTAACACGTTTAGAAGGAGAATCCGGTTTTCGCATTGCGATTACCGGTTTTTATTTTGTTTCTTTTTCTATCTCTTTTATGTAATTCTGATAATCTTTTTCATAATCTTTCTTGGCACTTACAAAAAATACTGGATAAGCTGTTATCAACTGCACTCTCTTTTCACTTTTCTTTTCAAACACAATCAGATAATCTAATTCTTCTTCCTGATAACGTAAATACAAACGTTTTTTCTTGTTTGAATTTACTTTTTCCCAATATCTTACCCGCACATCATTTTCGTTATACAATTCAATAATTTCTCTGATCCAGCCTACACGTAATGCACGGTAAAGACATTTTGTGCGAATATCTCCATTATTCATTATAATTAGGTCTGTTCCTAAAATACAATTTTCTGGGCAAAATGCAGACGAGAGATCATTTATACAAGGTTTTATATCAAGTTTTGCTTTCTGTTCTATGCTTGCAGAATGCCAAAATATTTCTGCCTTATTTTCTATCCATTTCAAAGGCACATATATTTCCATACCCTGAAATAGTGGTCTATCTTTCGTCGCAATAGTCTCTTTAAATCTGTTATGACAAATATCAAAAATTGCAGATAGTTCCATTGTTTTATCAAAAGCAATAGGAGTTAATTTCTGTTTCATTTGTATTTCCCTCCTATTTTCTTGGTTCCCAAACGAATAAATTAAATTTTGATTCATAACGAGCTGTTGATTTATCAATATTCTGTTTTTTCTGTAATGCATTTACAAACTCAATTTTCCCTTTGTTCGCCATACTTTCAATTTCCAGATTTCTGTAATGATATGCCAGCGCTCCATTCAACAAATCTGCTAATTGCAAAATCTCTGATTCAGCCGAGTTAATCTGTCCAATATGTGTAATTACTTCTCCATTAAAATCATAAATATTATTACACATAACTTCCTTTAATTTCTGGATACGCTTACCACCCTTTGTATCTTTTATATCCACCAAAATGTGATACTCATTTTCTTGTCGGATAATCGGATCCAGTGTTCTAAAGTACATTTTATAATACCACAAGTCATAATCATCATTATTATATTTTGTGTGATTCAATTTATCTTTTCCTGTAGCTACCAACCCACGATAATGTAAATCACTATTTTCCCAGAAATAATCAAGCAATTCCAGATAAAACTCAATCTTTGATTCCGAAACTTTTGTCCATTTAATTTCAAAACGACTATTCAGACCATGCTTTTCTTTAATTTCACGAATATCCGAATAAATTTGTTTCCTTTTTTCACTTAAACAATACATTGCCCCAAGAACCATAACTGAAGAATTATCCTTTTGTAAGTGGCAACTCTCATCACAAAATACAGTATATAACATTGTCCGCCCTCCTTACTTTATTTTAGCCAAAACATCCTGGAAAATTGCATAATTCTTTTTCACGCCATCGTCCAGGTCAATAGAGATCATCTGGTCGGCAAGGTGATGAATTTTTTCTTCGTAGGTTCTGATTTCCGTATCCTGTGCCTGTAAGGTAGTCAGCTTTTTGTTCAGCTTCACACGCTCGCCAGTGGAAGCATTGGCAATGCGCTGTTCCAGATCGGCAATAGCAGTGCGATAACGAGCTTGCTGTTCATGGACATAATCGGTACGGATACGGGCAATGGTGTCCGGCTGATAGCGGTGCATATAAATCAGAGCCTTAAAGCCGTTCTTTTTGCCACTATCAAATAACCAGTAAATCGGTCGTTTCTGGTATATCTTGCAATGGTCGGAGTAGAAGTCATTCAAGAAATAATTCCGAATCACATCCTTCGGCTGACCCTTGCCGCCGAGGGCATCCGCAATGAATTTCAGGTTTTCGTCCAATGTATCTGCGCCGTAAACCGTTTTCACAAATTTCACGAACAGACCTACAATATCATCCTCAAAGTATTCATCGTCACAGATGGGGATAATGTTGTCCTTATCCGCAGCGAAAGAAGCATACTTGCTGTTGTCCCATTCGCCACCTGCATAGGCAAGCCCGTCCACATCCAGAGAATAACGACCGAACATACAGCCAACCGCATAGGAAATGAAGGAACGAATATCTCTTCCAAGGTCAGCCTTGCGGACAGTAACATCCTTATCTGCGACCTCCGGTGTCAGTTCATCCTGCAAACCGTAAATGTCGATGAAGATACTGTTTAATTCTTCCTCGTTGGCTTTCAACTGATTGAAGCGGTCAGCACATTCAGTCTGCCACTGGTCAAATGCCTCGGCAATAGTCGGAACTTTGCGCAGAAGCGGATGGTGCTGGAAGTCCCATGAGTTTTCAAAGGAATCCCAGTCAGTGCGCGAAAGACTAACATTTGTTTTTGCCAGACTATCAATAGTTTCATTTTCTTGGTAAATAATCGGGAGTGCAGAAATATTTCCAACTAAATAATGCATTGTTGCGTTTATTGCATTCAGGTATAATTGTGCAACACAAGAATCTAAAAAAGCAAGAAAATACATTTCTTTCTTTTTATCATCAAGGAACAATGTCGGTGCTTCAACATTAAACAAATGACCATAAGGCAGATAACGCGCTCCATAAATACTTGACGTTGTATGAGACCATGTTACACCACTTCGGAAAAACAGTTCCGTATTACCCATTGCATTTAAGCGACACCCGTTGCATTTTCTAATATCAGCGCCATCATTTTTCCAATTTACAACATAGTCAAAATTTCCATACCATTTGCGAAAATCTCCGCCCTTTATTTGAGGCGTCCATTTCCTCTGCGATGCCAAGTATTCGTTTTTATCATGCATACCAAAAGCAATATTATTGACATCTACTTCTTGCCAGAATTTCAAAAACAAATCATTGTTACCTGTTTGCAAACCACTACGTGCAAATCCATAATCAGATATACTTTTATGCCGGTATGCACTAATAAAATTCTCACTTACCCAATACGCCACCGGGCTTCCCGGAATTTTTGAGAAGTTATTGGTACTTTGCTCATAATAAAATCCGCAATTATGATTATTGAGTGCTTCAAGGGTCTTCTGTCGCTGAACTTCCATTCCACCGCGAAAATCTACAAGTCGCAAATAACAGCCTTTCTTTTCAGCAATGCACCTATTACAAAATGCAAAAGTACATACAGGAACAGTCGCTTCTTCAAATGCAGAATATTCAAACTGAATCAGTGTTTCAATGGTTGCTTGGTTATACAAGTAATTACGCATTTTCTCATAACTCTGAATGAACATCCAAACATACGGGGTAAAGAATCCGCAATAACCACTCTGTTTTGTCATTTGAGAAGCATGAATGACAAACGCAGAGAAGAAGTCACTCTTATAATCTGCATAATTCTTTTTAATAAAATCATTCAGCTTCAGGTTCATATTGGATGCCCCCATATATGGCGGATTCGTCACAACTGCATCATATTTCTGTGCCATTGCTTCTGCCACCTGCACCAGCGGCAATAATTCTCTCAATGCCGTATCACGGGACATATTTATATCTTCTGTAATCTCTGCAAAACGGTCATACAGGGCAGACCAATCTTGTGGAGTTACGGTCAGAATCGAACCATATTCCTTGGCATCATGCAATTCTTTAATAATGATATCCATAGCGGCTGTGAGCTTCATATCGCCATTACAGAAATATTCCAGCGCAAACTGATCTACATGATTGCTCTCCACAATGGCATACACATGTGGCTGAATGCCACGGCTGAAGAATCGGCGGTCATACTGACGTGCTTTCATCATTACTGCAAAATATGCCAGCTGTGCCGCACGGTCATCAATCTCCAGACCGTACAGATTATTCTTTACAATGCTTGCCACCGCTTCACGAGTGGTATAGCCGTAGGATTCATATATCTTCATCAGCACATCAAACATATACGCAAGGATATGACCGGAACCGGAGCATGGGTCAATGACTTTCAGCTGATCCGGTGTCAGTGCAGCGTATTCTTTGCGAATTTCATCCAACTGTGTCTGCACTGACCGTTCCTGCTCAGCTTCTTCCAGGTAGTAGTGCCATTTGGTATCTTCCGGGTCACGGTTTCCGACAGCATAGGCAGACTGTTCTTCCTCTGTCGGGAGAAGCTGCTCTTTAACATCCGGGTGTCCCTCCAGCCATAAACGACCAAGGCTGTTCTCTACCATATAACGAACAATCCAGTCGGGTGTGAAAAGCTGGGTTGCTACAGGGATGTTTTCTTTCGTGATTTTCACATTCTTTTTCAGTGCTGCAAAAACATCGTCTTTTTTCTCACTGTTATAATACTGATACAACCAGCCAATAATCTGAACCGCATCCTTCCAGTCATCCTCCGGTATCAGCTCGATCATCTGCTGAATGACACTGCCATCACGAAGCAGATTGTCCGGCAGAAGAAGCTCAGTATAGTCTGCAATCTTCTGGAACATTCCTGGCAGAATCTTATTCAGAGCATTGCACTGCACGATCAGCAGATATTTGTACAGTTCTTCGGTCTTTTCGGCTTCTTTCAGCGCATAGACCTTTTCCATGTCCAGTCCATCCAAATCCAGATGAATAGCTTCGGTGATGATCTGCGGCTTAAAGTTGTTTTCCTCGTCCGTGAACACACGCACATGGGAAGGTAAATAGCCGTTGACTTCCATAAATCGCAGAGCAGAGAAGCGGTTGAACCATGTATAAGCAACCTCCTCCATGACCTGCTTATATCCTTTATCGTTAATCTCGGCAATCAGAGCCTGACGCTGTTTCTTTTCATCAGCAGTGAGGACTTTGCCGCCAACGCTGTCCGCATTGACATCCTCAATGTTGTCCTCTGTAATACCGTATTCCACACCTTTCAGTGAAACACGGGCGATCAGCTCTGTTCTTGCCCAGACAGCAAATTTTTTAATCGCATTCTTATCCATATACTATTCCTCCGGACTCATGAGAACTGCTTTACAAGGATTCTCTTCTGTTATCTTTGTTCCTGCTGTAACAGTTATTTGCTTCATTGGAATTGCATATTCAAAATCAAATTGCATATTATCTATTGTAGCTCCCACAGAAAGATTTTTTAATCCCACTGGAACTAAATAATATTTTCCAGCTTTGTTATACATATCTAAGAACTGTTCTCTATTACCTGAGCCATTCTTTTCATCCATCCATTGATAACGAGAAACTGTTGTTAAAAAAAGTTCTTGCATCTCTATTCCAGAATCATTGGCTCGCCTAATGCTTTCATCAATATTTGCACCGATATGCAGAAAATATCCTTTTCCATAATTCCGGTCATACGATTCATATATCCAACATGACTTCGGAAATGGTGGAACAATGTAATCAATTTTTAAAAAAGTATCCGCGTATTCCATATCTTTATAGTTTTTCTTCCACTCTTTGAAAATTTCTTTACCAGCTGAATAATTTGCAAAAAATATTCCTATTGCAGGTGCGTCACCGCCCCAAAGATACACTGTTCCTCGCCACTTTGCGGCATTCCATTTTTCAAGGTTAATTGGTGAAGAAAAGAACATTGTTTTTCGCTTCTTTTCCGGTAATGGTTTCAACTCACCTAATGGAGGCTTTTTACTATTGGTAACACCCCTAAAACGCCAATACAGCCTTTCATATTGTTTTTCATCTGAAAGATTATAATATGTGTATGGTTTCAGTGGTGTGGGGATATACTGCTGATCATCGTCATCAAAAAAAGCTGCAATAAATTTATTTGTTTCTGCTGCTGAATCATATAACATTTGATAAACGATATTAGCTTCCCAAACCACTCCTTTACCTTTTTTGTCAGAATAGAGTTTTCGATTATACGTTTCTTCGCACAAGACAAGAACAAATTCTGACTCCGTTATTTGATGCTCCATCCACCGTGGCCATCCTTCAGAAGGTGCTTCCTCATACTGATCTATCATTGCATCAATGCCTTCTGAACGTAATTTATTTGCTAACTTTAATACTTTATCTTCATATGCTTGATTTTTATGTGCATATGAAATAAATACTCTTGGGTTATTATCCATATTTATCTCCTAATTTTCTAAACCACTATCGTATCTCTGATATTTGCCCGTATTGCAAACAATGGAACTGGCAGTATTCCCTTTACCTTTTTTGGATCAACACTATACGCTATCACTTGACATTTATCAAAATGTTCCTTTTGGCAATGCCATTCCAAAGCATTTGCTTCCTGTTCTGACAAAGTATATATGATATCATGAAAAGGTAATATAATCCGATCACTTTCAGCTATATGGCAATCTACTAATAGTTTCTTCTTGTGGCAAATCACAAAGCTCTCCAAAATAAAAGGCTTTTCTCCCACATTAAAGATTTCTATTCCATGTTCAGATGGACTTTCTTTTACACGGTATTCCTTTTCTGTCAGTTCATCATCTGGTGTAGACACCATTTGAAAGCAGAGCTTCGGTCTTTCCTAAAAGTAGTAGTCAGCTCATTCAATCCCCAGCCAATGACAACTCCGATAACTCCAATACCTGCGCTTATTAGTTCTATCATGGTTTGATTCTCCTCGTTAATTTAGCTTGATTTCGTCGCAATTCTTCAGCAACTGTTTCAGCTGAGAACGAATCTTCTCTACATAATCATCAATATCCGCATCCGTCTGTAAAGTCTTTGCCTGGAATACAACCTGACGGTTATAGGCACGAACCACTTTTTTCTTTACAGGAGCAGTTTCTTTTCCTTGCTGTGTCGGCTGTACCTGTGCCTTCGGTGCTGGCGGCGCCAGAACAGATTCAATATTACCGACTGTATCATCCTTGTACTTGCACATTGGCAGAAACATAGCATCCAGAAGGGCAAGGCTCTTTAATTCTGCGATTTTCTCCTTGCACTGGCTGAAATATTTGTCTGATTTCTCAATCAGATGGGATGCCTTGGAATCGCCGTTTGCGGCAGTGTGGGTAGCTTCCATACACTGACGAACCGTTTCCAGAACCTCGGCACGTTTTTCTTCCAGCATCTTGTCATGGACAGTACGAACCGTATCCATCAACGGATTCAGTTCACGAATTCGGTTATAGTTGAACTTGCTTCCAGTCTGAACCATCGTAATCAGACGAATGGTATTCAATGCCTTATGTGCTTCTTCATTTTCTGCAATACAGTCAAGGTCATCATGCAGAGATTTTTCAAACTGCACTGCCTGGTCGAATACTGTTACCTGGGTTTTGAAGAAGTTTTCAATGCCGTTGCTCATGGCTTCTTTATTGTTGAAAAGAGCATCCTCTTTTTTCAGCACACGCTCAATTAGAGCAATATTGTCCTTCTTCTGAGAAAGCACGTCGTCCATCAGATGAATGGCTTCCTGCACCAATGCACGATCCGGGTATTTATGTCCGTTATAACGAGCATCCATAGAAGCATAGTAATCACGCTGCTCGGTAAACTTCTCCGTCACAAAGCGAATCAAACCATCTTCATCGTCCGGTACATCCATGATGTCGAAATACTCTCGGAGCATCGCTTTTACATCACGCATCATCGTAGCAGAAATGGTTTTACGCTTGCTGATGGAAGTCTTACCAATTTCACTCTTTTTGCGGAGCATATCAGGCAGTTTCGGGTCGTCCGGCTGAATGGTATTGCCTGCATACTTGATGGTCACTTTCTGGGAATAAATCAGCTGTGCCGCAACCGCAGCAATGTCGATTTCTTTCCATCCATACGGAATCGCACTATATTTACTTTGCACATCTGCCATAGAAGTCGGCAATTTTTTTGCATCCTGCATTTCCAGATATTCTTCCATAGCAGAAGCAGCATCACGGTTTGGCTCCATGCCTGGAAGTGCCGTTACCGCACCTGTCAGAATCGCAATAATATCTGCATCACTGCCTGCATTATCTGTAATTAGGTCGAGCTTGCTATATACATGAGCAACCAGATATTCAAGCGACTGGTCAATCTTGCTCTTGGCATTTCCGGCTTTGATTTCCAGATGCTCACCGTCTACATAGAACTGCGCCTCTTCAATAGCATTTTGCAATTCGCTCATGGCACTCAGCTCATATTTTCCGGCTTCATCCTGCTGGTCACTGATGATTTTCTGCACGGTTTTTGGAAGCTGGCTTACATTTCTCTGCTTTACGTACTTACGAATCTTCATAGAAGATTCCAGAGATTCATAATAAGGCGTATCAGCCAGAACTACGATTGCTTCGTTACCTTTGGATTCTGCCATCAGACGGTAATCTGTTTTTTCAATGGCATCAGTAGCAACAGTCAGGAAGCGTAGACGCATACCTCCTGTTGCCGCACCAACGGTAATTCCATCCACCATCTGATCAAACGCAAAGTCATATTTTCCATAACGGAACTTCTTAGTTGTGAAAATATCACCGTAAATCATCTGAGCAATACGCTCCACGATAGATGCGGTATCCACATTTGTATCTCTTATTTCACGCTGAATATCCTGTTCTTCGTCAGTCAGGAAGTTATAAGTGTCTCCGGTTCTGCCGATATAGTTCTGGCTCATTAAACGATCAAGACATCCACGGACAGCTTCACGCATGATAATCTTATCCACCCGAATATCGTCTGCCATAAGGATAACGATATTGTCCAGGTTAGAAGGAATATCATCAATATATCGAATCAAGTACAAAAGTTTCAGTACATCTACATCCTGCTGTTCAATGCCGTCCCCGTTGTCAGCAGCTTTCTGGCAACGCTCGATTACTCGGCGGATCGAACCATCCAGGAAAGTATGTACGGTATCATAAAAACGGAAGAACGGAACAAGTGCGTATTCATCCTTCTCCTGAATTTTCTGTGCAGCTTCCTGGAAGCCTGAGAGCATGGAACGCTCACCACCAGACAGGTGCTTGCCAGAATTTCCGTGCTTGCGGATTTCAGCAAATACCTTCTGCATGATAATAAACTGATACGGCACGAACGGGAAGTTCTCAGTGAATTCCCTCGGACCGGAATAGCCTTTAATATCCAGAATAGAGCCGCTAAAGCTGAACAGGTTACGAAGAACAGAATCATTCTGCTCATAAACATCTTCCAGATTTTTAGCTGCTTCTGGTTTCTTTTTCAGAATACGTTTCTGGATGACTTCATCCACAGAGGAAGATGATAAACTCAGTCTTGTTTTAAAACGAGCCTGAATACGTGAGAACTCATCGGCACGAACTTTGATGATTTCATCAATCGCTTCCTGTCCGGTACAGATCACCCAAATCTTTCCTTCGCATTCACTTCCAATTTTCTCAGTCAGAGACTGAAGATTCAAAAGCATATCGGTATCTGTACCAACATACTGACCAACCTCATCAATCATAAACAGTAGACGGAAGTTTGCAGGCTTTGTATCTACATAGGCTTTCATATCTTCTACAAGTTGTGCAATAGAAATTTCTGTTGCTGTTTTATCATTGAACCATGCCTTGGCATCGTCCTCACTCATATCCAAAACTTCCATCAATGTCGGAATAATGAACTTTCCATTGAAAGCAAAGGCACGGCGCATTTCCAGCCAGGATTTACCTTTCTTTTCTTCAAAAACTCTACGGAACTCCTCGGTCTTGCCCTGCTGGTCAATATAACGCTCCATCATGGCAACTTTCAGATTTTCACCGTAAAATCCCAGATGGTTGTAGAACATCTTTGCAAAAACACGAAGTACAGCGGTCTTGTCTTTATTGCTGAATCCCTCAATGTCAATATTAAACAGAATTGTCTCCGTCTTTCCCTTTGTGGCACGGTCGATCAGCATAAAGGTTGCCGGGTCGTCCTCAAACTTTTTACGGAAACGCTCTACACTGCGGATGCCTTTTACCTCTTTATTTTCCAGAAGATAAGAAAGCATTTTCAGGAAGTGAGATTTACCACTTCCAAAGAAACCAGAAATCCAAACACCCATATCAGCGGTCGGCTGGTCAAAAGCATCACCGTAATAATTGAAGAACGTTATGAAATGTTTCTTCAATTCTCTGGTGATGACATATTCATTTAATTCCTGCTCGATTACATCGTCAGCAGCTTGGTCAACTTTAATAACACCATTGATTTTGCGGTTGATGTCATCCGCAAACATATCTCGAATCATCATGACTTTATCCCCCTTAATCTATGACATTGAATGCCCGGTAATAATCATTTGGTGTCAAACGATTGAACAGTTTTACATGACGACCATCGAACTCTCCCGGATACATCACCATAATCGGAACATCCGAAAAATACGGTTGCAAGGCTTCCAATAACGTATGGATTCTCATAAACGGAAACACCTCGCCTACACCTGTCAGCATCAGAACATCACCTGGTTCATGCGGCTCATACTGGATTTTATCAATAAACTCTCCATTACCGATTGCGGAATTAAGCTGCTCCAGAAGATAAGTGCTTCCGTCAGCTTCTTCCATATCAGGAATCGCATCTGTGATGTCCATATCATCGCAGATAGAAAGAAATATTTTATATAAATTACAAACAATCAAATGGCAATCTAAGGACTGATCTGTTTCCAACTGATTTACAAAATGGCGGACAACCATTTCATTTTCAGGTTCATAACAAAAGATTCTGATATTCACTTCATTGCTCAGTCCCTTGCCTTCCAGAAACTCTGATTCCTGGATCAATACCCGAACTTTGTCCAGGCGCTCTTTTATTTCACTCATCGGGTTACCTCCTACACAAAGCAATTAAACGCCGGCAGTATCGCCGTATCGCCATTACTTCTGATGGCATTTTCCAAAACAGGATGCAGCCATACTGGATTCAAATGATCTGCCTTGAGATTGTCGAGATATTCTGTTTCGACAAGCACTCTGGCAATAATCTGTTTTAACTTTGTTATCGTACTATCGCTCCAGGAAGCTACGGTATCATTTTGTTCCTGTAAACGCATAAAAAATGTATTCAAATCTATCTTACCAAAAGACGTGTCCCTTAATCTGTACTTCTCACCAATGACTGTCAGCATAAATTCCCAAACCAGTCGACTCTGCTTCATCAATGCATACAGACAAATCTGTTTTGCTACATCCGTTGGCTGTGACGCAATCGCAGAAACCAGAGAATCATCTTCCAGTGCATGAAGCCGTTTTATACAGGCTTTCGCCATGCGTGTGATAGATTTTTCCGTTGGGTACTGGAAGAGATTCTGCTCTACAATTTCTTTTACAATCGCATCATCGGAAATTCCTTCTGACATAAGCTTTGCGGTGGAACGCATTTCGTAAAAAAGGAACGGTTCTCTGGTCAAAGATGCATTATAGGGATAAGAATGATCCATGTTCCCGTACCTCCTTACTGCTCCTCTTTTTTATCTGGAACAAATTCCATGATGTCTCCCACATCACAATTTAAAGCAGAACATATCTTTGACAGAATCTCTGTACTTACATTTTCATCTTTTGATAATCGAGACATCGTTGTTGTACTAACTCCTGTCATTGCACGCAAATCTTTCTTCATCATTTCTTTATCAATTAACAATTTCCACAATTTCTTGTAACTAACTGCCATTTTTTCACCTCAATCTTATTTGCTTGAAATATCTGTTCACATGGTATTTATCATCATATCATAAAAATGCGTTTCAGACAATCTAATCTATCAAAAATCGTAATTTAATTCTGAAATGTCGCATCTAAACTCACAAAAAGCACATCTTGATAAGACAAGCAGAAAATACAAGTGCCACTATATATCCGATTCCACAGAAAAATTTTATCTCGTTTATTTTCTCTGATTGCAATTTTATTCTTTTTTTCAGTTTTTGCACTTCCTTCTCAGCTATCTTTCTATTCTGTTCCGCCTGATGCTTTAATGACCGTAATTGTTTTTCTGCTTCTTTTTGTTTTTTATATGCCTCATCCACAGCTTGCACAGATGATTTATTCACCTGTATCTGTAATTTAGAGTTCTGGTCCCGAACGTCTTTTATTTCTTCTTCGAGCTGCTC
>ENA-OPSD01000621-OPSD01000621.1-human-gut-metagenome-genome-assembly--contig:-NODE-621-length-32672-cov-7.352025_pt1 | contig 32672 bp, 24 predicted proteins | sample MGYA00241453_ERZ501898 | MGnify/ENA primary metagenome ERZ501898 (study PRJEB25962, sample SAMEA2042226) | human gut metagenome | biome: human gut; feature: human-associated habitat; material: faeces... | reverse complement strand
CGCGCGGTATGTCTCGGGTTTTCTGTGACCTTCGCTCACAAAAAACACCTCGCGGAATATTGCCAGTGAACAGTAACTCAAACTGTTACTAAAAACAGAGTGAACAGTAACATCAAACTGAGTAATACGGAGATAATATATGAGTAAAGATGATTCTACAGGAAAGATCCAATGGGACAGACTTATAAAGAAGCTTTCCCCCTATACAGTACAGAAGGGCCTAAGATACCTGAAGCATTATGGTCTGAAAGAGTTCTGGATCCGGCTTCATGAACGTTTTGAACCGGAAGAGGTTCCTTACGGACCATGGTATGAGGCATACAGACCTGACGAGGAAACACTGGAGAAGCAGCGGAAACGCAAATTTCCGGATGGGCCGCTGATCAGCATTGTGGTACCTGCATATCTGACACCGGAGCGTTTTTTAAGACAGATGCTGGACTCTCTCCTTGCACAGACATATGAGAACTGGGAGCTGTGTCTGGCAAACGGAAGCCCGGAGGATCCGGACATGCAGACCGTGTTGAGATCCTATGCAGAGATGGACAGGAGGATCCGCTATCAGGATCTGAAAGAGAATCTTGGCATTGCAGAAAATACAAACGCGGCTTTTGCCATGGCAGAGGGTGATTTTATCGCACTTCTGGATCATGATGATCTGCTGGCACCTAATGCATTGTATGAGATCGCGGCGGCACTGGAGGAGCATCCGGAGGCGGATGTGATCTATACAGATGAGGATAAGGTCACGACAGATCTTTCTGAACATTTTCAGCCCCATCTGAAACCGGACTTTAACCTAGATCTTTTAAGATCCAATAATTATATCTGCCATTTTCTGGTGGTAAGACGTTCCGTAGTGCAGACGGTGGGCGGATTCCGCCGGGAATTTGACGGCGCCCAGGATTATGATTTCATTTTCCGCTGTGTGGAGCAGGCCAGGGAAGTGGTCCATGTACCGGAGATCCTTTATCACTGGAGGACCCACAAATCCTCCACAGCAGATAATCCGGCAAGCAAGATGTATGCTTTTGAAGCCGGCAGACGTGCCATTGAGGGGAATCTCAAACGGACCGGAACTCCGGGAACTGTGGAGCATACTCCGGATTTTGGATTTTACCGTGTGAAGTATCCGGTGCAGGGAGAACCTCTGGTTTCTGTTATCATTCCGAACCGTGAGGAGAAAGAAACGCTTCAGGCTTGCGTGGAATCCATTTTTGAAAAAACTGCCTACAAAAATTACGAGATCATCATTGTGGAGAATAACAGCAGCTCCGAAGAGATCTTCCGGTATTACAGAAAGCTTTCGGAGGATCCCAGGGTCCATCTGATCCGCTGGAAAAAAGGCTTCAACTATTCTGCCATCAACAATTTCGGGGTGCGCCATGCCAAAGGAGATTACCTGCTTTTTCTGAATAATGACGTAAAGGTCATCGATCCGGACTGGATGTCAGAGATGCTGAGCGTGTGCCAGCGTAAGGAAACAGGTGCAGTTGGCGTCAAGCTGATCTATCCGGATAACACCATTCAGCATGCAGGCTGCGTGGTGGGAATGGGCGGAATTGCCGGGAACATGTTTGTGAATATGCCGGCAGAGCGTACCGGATATCTCCATAAGGCCTCTCTTCTGCAGGATATGAGCTGTGTGACTGCAGCATGTATGATGATGAAGAAGGAAGTTTTTCTGGAGGCAGGAGGCTTTACGGAAGAGCTTGCAGTTGCGTTTAATGATGTGGATCTCTGTCTGAAGGTGCGAAGCCACGGCCATCTGATCGTCTATGATCCGTATGTGAAGCTCTATCATTACGAATCCAAGTCAAGAGGCACTGAGGACAGCGAGGAAAAGGTCCGCCGTTTCCAGACGGAGATCGAATACATGCGCTGTCACTGGCTGGATATCCTGAAAAAAGGAGATCCATACTATAACAAAAATCTTTCTTTAACCAAATGGAATTATTCCCTGAAGCCCCTTCCGGGAATGGGAAAGAAGAAGGGATAAAGCAATGCAGGAAGTATCAGTAGTCATACCAAACTTTAACGGAATGGCATATCTGGATGGTGTTCTTTCCAGTCTTGAAAGACAGACTATCCGTAATTTTGAGGTTATACTAGTGGATAATGGTTCCACTGATGGCAGCTGTGCGTTTGTTTCGGCGGAATATCCATGGGTACACATGATACAGCTTCCGGAGAATTACGGCTTCAGCAGAGCCGTCAATGAAGGGATCCATGCGGCACGTTCCCCATATGTGCTGCTTCTGAACAATGATACGGAAGCGGAACCGGATTTCCTGGAGGAGATGGTTGCTGCCCTGCGCAGACATAAGAAGGCATTTTCCTGTCAGGCAAAGATGATCCAGCTTCATGACAGGGACAAGATGGATGATGCCGGAAATTATTACTGTGCCCTTGGCTGGGCTTTTGCCAGGGGAAAAGGCAAGGATATCAGCCATTATGACCGAGAGCAGAAGATTTTTTCCACCTGTGCGGGAGCTGCGATCTACCGTAAGAAATTTATTGACAGGATCGGAGATTTTGATGAGGAGCATTTTGCTTATCTGGAAGATCTGGATATCGGCTATCGTGCCAGGATCTGCGGTTATCAGAACTGGTATGCTCCAAAAGCGAAGGTTTATCATGTAGGAAGCGGCACCAGCGGCTCCAGATATAATCAGTTTAAGATCCGGTATTCTTCCAGAAACAATATTTATCTTATCTATAAGAATATGCCGTTTCTCCAGATCGTGCTGAACCTTCCGTTTTTTCTGGTGGGATTCGGTGCGAAGATCCTGTTTTTTGCGTCCAAGGGATTCGGACGTGAGTACCTTGCAGGCATCAAAAACGGCTTTCAGATCAGTCGCAAAAACAAAAAAGTCAGATTTTCCATGAGGAATCTTCCGCGTTATATACAGCTCCAGTTTGAACTCTGGATCAACATTTTTAGGCGTTTTGCCGGTTAAGACATCATATTTTCACAGAATTTTTATATTTCGGAGGGAAGATTTTATTGCTTTTGAGTTTCATCTATTATAAGATAAAAGCAATGAACTTAAATGAGGTGGCGGAAATTGATTAAAGACAACCAGAAAAATTTCAGTCGTCTCCATATGCTGATCGATGTATTTGTGATCGCGGCCTCCTATGCCCTGGCCTGGTTGATCCGTTTTCAGGGAATTTTTGAACATTCGGCGGTCCAGTCCAAGACCGTCCAGGAATATATGTTTATGCTGATATTCATTATTCCGGGATATTTACTTCTTTATCAGGCCTTTGATCTTTATACACCGATGCGAATGCAGGGGCGTCGTCTCGTACTTGCCGGAATTGTGAAGGCAAATGCGTTAGGGCTCCTTATCATCATGTTTGCACTTTACAATTTTAAAGAGCTGGACTATTCCCGTCTTACTCTGGTTTCTTTCTGTGTGATCAATATCGTCCTGGAATGGTTTGTGCGTATGGTCATATTTTACATTCTCCGGGATATGCGCAAAAAAGGAATGAACCAGAAACAGGTGCTGCTGGTAGGATACAGCCGTGCTGCCGAGGAATATGTAGACAGGATCCTGCAGAATCCGCAATGGGGATACGTGATCAGGGGCATACTGGATGACAATGTGCCGGCAGGCACTACTTATAAGGGCGTTAAGGTGATCGGTCGAATCGCCAATCTGATGATCATCCTTCCATCCAGTCGTCTGGATGAGATAGCCATTACCCTGGGCTTAAGTGAGTATTATCGTCTGGAAGAGATCGTTGCACTCTGTGAAAAATCCGGCGTGCACACAAAATTTATTCCGGATTATAATAATATTATTCCGACCAAACCATATACAGAAGATATTCTCGGGCTTCCGGTGATCAATATCCGGTATGTGCCCCTGAGCAACACGTTTAATGCACTGATCAAGAGATCTATGGATATTGCAGGCGCGATCGTTGCGATCATTGTGTCCTCACCGGTGATGCTGGTGTTGTGTATGCTGATCAAGCTGACTTCGCCGGGACCGCTGATCTATAAGCAGGAACGTGTCGGGCTTCACAATCAGACTTTCCGGATGTATAAATTCCGGTCCATGGAGATCCAGAAAGAATCAGAAGAAAAAAAGGCGTGGACAGTAAAGAACGATCCAAGAGTTACCGGAATCGGTAAATTTATGCGTCATACCAGTCTGGATGAGCTTCCACAGCTTTTTAACATTCTGAAGGGTGAGATGAGTCTTGTGGGACCAAGACCGGAGCGGCCGTTTTTTGTAGAAAAGTTTAGGGAGGAGATACCACGTTATATGGTCAAGCATCAGGTGCGGCCGGGTCTTACCGGGTGGGCACAGGTAAATGGCTATCGTGGAGATACTTCTATCAGAAAAAGGATAGAGTGTGATCTGTATTATATCGAAAACTGGTCTGTGGGATTTGATATAAAGATCATGTTTCTTACCATATTCAAAGGATTTATTAATAAGAACGCATACTAAAAAGGGGAAAAGGAAAAGATGTCAAAACCTCGGAAAAAAAGCAAGAAGATTTTATTTATCCTGGAGATCGTCGTACTGCTCCTGTTTATCGGAGGTCTGTTCGTTTATGGTCAGATCTCAGCCAAACTGGATAAGATCGACATCCAGGAAACAGATCTTGCAGACCAGGATATTGTAACTAATGATCAGGCACCGCATATGACGGGATATACCACCTATGCACTGTTCGGACTGGACCACAGAAGCAAGAATGAGAAGCTGAATACAGAGAACAGTGATACCATCATCATTGCGAGTATCAACAATGATACGAAGGCAGTCAAACTTGTGTCTGTCTATAGAGATACCCTTCTCAATGTAAAGGATGATACCTATTCCAAAGCCAATTCGGCATATGCATTTGGCGGACCGACCAACGCGGTTTCCATGCTGAATACGAATCTGGATCTGAATATCACAGATTATGTTGCCATTGATTTTAATGCGCTGGTAACTGTGGTAGACTGTCTCGGAGGATTGGACATCCCTCTTTCCTATGCGGAGATCGTTCATATGAACAATTACTGTGTGGAGACATCAGAGGAAACCGGAAAGAGCTACACACCGATCGAACTGCCGGATCCGAAGCCGGAGGATGAGGAAGCAATCGTAGATACCTATCATCTTAATGGTGTACAGGCTACCTCCTACTGCCGTATCCGTTATACTGCAAGTCTTGATATGGGACGTACCGAGAGACAGAGACGAGTGATCCAGATGATCGTAGATAAGGCGAAAAAGGCAGGACTTTCCACTATCTTTGATATTATGGATCAGGTATTCCCGATGGTAAAAACTTCTGTTTCCAAAACAGAGATCCTGAAGATGATCCCGGCTATGATCGGCTATAGTATTGATGAAACTACAGGCTTCCCCAATGATTATAAATTTGCCCAGGTAAAGGGCAGCGTTATCGTACCTACCACACTGGAATCCAATGTTCTGAAGATGCATCAGTTTCTGTATGGAGACACCAGTTACACTCCGACGCAGGATGTACTCAACAGAAGTGCCCAGATTACAAATATCGCAGGCGGAGGCGACGTGCAGGACACTGCACCTGCGGTGACAGATACACCGAATGACGCAACGGATGATTCGTATACGTGGCAGGGAGATACATCCACAGATTACAGCAGTACGGACACAAGTGATGATGCTGATTACAGCACAGACACAGATTATGATTCGGATTACTCCGGAGACGATTACAGCACAGATACGGATTATTCCGGAGACGATTACAGCACAGATACGGACTATTCCGGAGGCGATTCCGATACGGATTATAACGATTATACCGACGGAGAAGATTATTCGGAGAATGAATAAAACATCAAAATAAGCAACCAGCAGAAGGGACCATCCAGTAACGGGTGGTCCTTTCTGGACAGGAGACAAATATGAAAACATTAAAAACAGACGTGATCATCCCGGCATACCGTCCGGGAGAAGAATTTGAAAAACTGCTGGAAAGACTCAGCGCACAGAAATATCCTATCAATAAGATCCTTGTCATGAATACAGAAAAGAAATTCTGGAAAGAGACCTGGGAACAGGAATATCCGCTTGTGGAAGTCCGGCATCTTACAAAAGAAGAATTTGACCATGGCGGTACCAGAAGGCAGGCGGCAGAGCTTTCGGATGCGGAGATCCTTGTATTTATGACACAGGATGCAATGCCGGCAGACAGGGAACTGATCGGAGCACTGGTAGGAGCTCTTGCAGAGAATCCACAGGCAGGAGCCGCTTATGCGCGTCAGCTTCCAAAAAAGGACTGCAGATTTCTGGAAAAATATACCCGTTCCTTTAATTATCCGGAACAGTCCTGTCTGAAAACGGAAAAAGATGTACAGACCTACGGGATCAAAACATATTTCTGCTCCAATGTCTGTGCTGCTTATGATCACAGGATCTATGATGAGATTGGTGGATTTCCGGAGCATGCTATTTTTAATGAAGATATGATCTATGCAGGCTGGATGGTAAAAAAAGGCTATGGAGTTGCCTATGTATCAGAAGCGCGTGTATATCATTCTCACAATTACACCTGTATGCAGCAGTTCCACAGGAATTTTGATCTGGGAGTTTCCCAGGCGGAGCATCCGGAGGTTTTTGAAGGAGTGCCTTCCGAAGGTGAGGGCATCCGGCTGGTAAAAAAAAGCATGGCATATCTTCTGAAAACAGGCCACATATGGCTGATCCCCGGACTGTTTTTGCAAAGTGTCTCCAAATACGCCGGATATTTTCTCGGAAAACGATACAAAAAGCTCCCTGAAAAAATGATCCGATCCTGCACCATGAATCCGGAATACTGGAAAAAGAACAAATAAGAGCAGGTCACGGTTTTTTAAAAGAGATATCACAGTTTAAACACAATTCCCTGTTAAACTGTCTTTTATAAGAGAAATAAATGTTACTGAGAACGGAGTGAGCAGTAACAGATACATGCATCAGATAACATAGAAGGGAGCACCAGAGGCATGAGTGAAGAGAATAAATGGGGGACAGGCTTGCCGGATGAGGATAAGAATGCTTCGGCAGAACAGAAACCGCTGACGCATCCTTATTCTGAGGGACGCAGGATGCAGGAGAGCAGACAGGACAGTTATGCAGGTGCCGGACAGAGTGAAGGCACTTCGCAGGAGAAACCAAAATACGGACATTATGAGGTGCATCAGCCTCAGGCCGGTAATTATGCCGGTGGAAATATACCGCCCAAAAAGCCGCGGAAAAAGAGAGATTTTTCAGGCCACAACAGCTTTGGAAAGAAAGCAGCCACTGCGGTGGCACTGGCTGTGATCTTTGGGCTGGTAGCCGGAGTAGTTTTTCAGGGCGTGAATATTGCAGCAGATAAATACAGAGGAAATGACAGCAGTACAACGATCGGAAAGACAGAAACAGTTACCGGGACAGAGGACAGTACTGACAGTAGCTCTGCGGATTCTACTGTGAAGGATATTGTGGCAGAGAGTGGTACAGTGGCCGGTGTAGCCCAGGCAACCATGTCTTCTATCGTTGCCATTACATCTGTCAGTGTGCAGGAGATCCCAAGTTTTTTCGGATATGGAACGAGGCAGTATCAGAGTGCAGGAAGTGGTTCCGGTATTATTGTAGGAGAAAATGACAGCGAGCTTCTCATTGCGACTAACAACCATGTGGTATCTGGAGCGACTACACTTACTGTGTGCTTTGCAGGCAGTGATGTGGTAGGAGCGGAAGAAGAAACCCAGGCTATGGCAAGCAGCTCCGATGGAGATGCGGATGTGGATAACGCAGTTTCTGCCAAGATCAAAGGCACCGATGAAGAGAATGATCTGGCAGTGGTGGCAGTGGAGAAATCCGATATTCCGGATGAGACCATGGATGAGATCAAGATCGCACAGATGGGAAGCTCGGACGATCTTGTAGTCGGTGAGCAGGTGGTTGCCATTGGCAATGCACTGGGCTATGGACAGTCAGTTACCTCCGGATGGATAAGTGCCCTTAACAGAAGCATCAGTACAGAGGACGGAGAAGCCAGCGGACTGATCCAGACTGATGCAGCAATCAATCCCGGAAATAGTGGCGGTGCACTTCTGAACATGAACGGTGAAGTGATCGGTATCAATGCGGCCAAGTATGCAGACAGTCAGGTGGAAGGCATGGGATATGCCATTCCGATCTCCAAGGCAGAGCCGATCCTGGAAGAACTGATGAACCGCGAAACCAGGGATAAGGTGGAAGATTCTTCCAAGGTAGGATATATGGGAGTCAAGGCTGCCGATCTTACAACAGAAGCCATCCAGATGTATAATATGCCGGCAGGTGCTTTTATTACTGAGGTAACGGAAGGTGGCGCAGCAGATAATGCAGGGATCAAAAAAGGCGATATCATTGTGAAGCTGGATGGACAGAAGGTAAGTGGCAAGGATGACCTTGTTGATAAGCTGCAGTATTATGAGGTAGGAGAAACCATCGAAGTGGTGATCTCCAGAGCGAACAGCGGAGAGTACAAGGAACAGACGGTTGAAGTGACCCTCGGAAGCAAACCCTCTTCTGACAAATAAAAGAAAATACAGGATAACCATTTATAAACCGGGGAGCTGCATAAGAACATGCAGCTCCTCGGTTTATAAAAACTTAATTTGATACAGCGGGATTATGTGCTATAATATGCATAATAAAAACCAGAAAGGAAATGTTATGGCAGATCAGTTTGATAATAATAAAGACAATGACCAGGAGCAGAAATACGAGAAATTCTGTTTTTTATGTCGCAGACCGGAGAGTCAGGCAGGGAAGATGATCGACCTTCCTAATCATATACATATCTGTGCGGATTGCATGCAGAAAAGCTTTGATACTATGAACACCCAGATGAACAATGGAAATTATTCCGATCTTTTTAACATGCCGAATGTGAGCATGATCGATCTGGGCAGTTTCCAGAATCCCGGAAACCAGGCGAAGAAGATTAAGAAAAAATCAGAGACTCCGAAGCCGGTGATCGATCTCAAAGATATTCCTGCACCACATAAGATCAAAGCAACTCTGGATGAATATGTGATCGGACAGGAATATGCCAAGAAGGTAATGTCTGTAGGTGTATACAACCATTATAAAAGAGTTGCCACAGATACCATGGATGATATTGAGATCGAGAAATCCAATATGCTGATGATTGGACCTACAGGCTGCGGTAAGACTTATCTGGTGAAGATGCTTGCCAGACTTCTTCAGGTACCGCTTGCCATTGCAGATGCCACATCTCTTACAGAGGCTGGTTATATCGGTGATGATATCGAGAGCGTAGTATCCAAGCTCCTTGCGGCTGCAGATAATGATGTGGAGAAGGCAGAGCACGGGATCATTTTCATCGATGAGATCGATAAGATCGCAAAGAAGAAGAATACCAACCAGAGAGATGTCAGCGGAGAGGCTGTCCAGCAGGGACTTCTGAAACTTCTGGAGGGAAGTGAAGTGGAAGTTCCGGTAGGTGCTACCAGCAAGAATGCCATGGTACCTATGGTGACTGTAAATACAAGGAACATTCTGTTTATCTGTGGCGGTGCGTTCCCGGATCTTGAGAATATCATCAAAGAAAGACTGAATAAACAGGCGTCTATCGGATTTTATGCAGATCTGAAGGACAAATATGATGATGATCCGCATGTGCTGGAGAAAGTAACGGTAGATGATCTCCGTGCATTTGGAATGATCCCGGAATTTATCGGTCGTCTTCCGATCATCTTTACCCTAAACGGGCTGACGGAAGATATGCTTGTGAAGATCCTCAAGGAGCCGAAGAATGCTATTCTGAAACAGTACAAGAAGCTTCTGGCACTGGATGAAGTAAAACTGGAGTTTGAGGACGGTGCCTTACATGCCATTGCCCGTAAGGCATTGGAACGCCATACAGGAGCCAGAGCTCTCCGGGCTATCCTGGAGGAATATATGCTGGATATCATGTATGAGATCCCGAAGGACGACAATATCGGTGAGGTCGTGATCACAGAGGGATACATTCAGGGCAACGGAGGTCCGAAGATCCTTATGCGTGGACAGGAGATCCCGGCACTGGAAGGATAAGAAACAAGAAGATTCTTTAATATATAAAGGAGCGTGACAGATATGGCAAAAAGCAGTTTTTGGGATGATCTGGGAAACACACTGACAAGAAAGGCAAAGGGCTTAAGTTCCAGAGCAGAGAATCTCTATGAGATCCAGAAGATCCGTAACAAGCTCTCTGCACAGGAGCGTATGACCGAAAAGCTGATGATGGATATCGGAAAGATGATCTATACACGTTATGAGCAGGGAGAAGCCGTTGACGGTGAGACGGGAGTTATCTGCGAGGAGATCAGCCAGCACATGCTGGAGGCAGATCACTACAGAGATGCGATCGCTGCCAGTAAAGGGGAGAAGTTCTGCCCGGCCTGCCATAAGGCGGTGATGCGGGAGGCCAGCTTCTGTCCGTATTGCGGAGCGGCGTGTCCTACAGCGGAGCTGGAAGAGAAAGCTGCTGATGTGATCGAGCAGGCAGATGAGGAGCTTGAAGAGGCTGCTGAGGCAGAGGTGACAGAAGTACCGGAGACAGAAGCGGAAGAAAACGCAGAAGCTACAGAAGTGGCAGCAGATCCGGAAGAGACAGTAGAAGCGTCAGAAGTAGTAGAAACAGCAGAAACCGCAGAAGCGTCAGAAACAGAAACATTAGGATCAGATCCGGAATTGGAAGAGGAAAGAACGGAAGTGGGATCTGCAGAAACAGAGGAGCCTGCGGCTGATCCGGAAAATACAGAAACAATAGAAGAAAAAACAGAATAACCATAAGCATATAAGGCAGGCTTTCCCCAGTGGGAGCCTGCCTGAGTATTATGTAGACCACAGAAATAAGGAGAGGGAATAATGTTGTGGAATTTACTGACGGCGGGAATCTTTGGTACAGACTATTATATAAAGAAGAAAATCAACACATCGGAAAAGAAAGATCTGAAGGAAAAGTGCCTGGGAGGCAGACTGATCGTAAGAAATTGCCATAATCATGGGATGATGCTTGGAATATTAAAAAACAAAGATAAAGAATTCCTGAGAGATCTTGCATCTATGGTGCTGGGCGGTGCGATCTGGGAGTATATACGTACTTCCGGAGAAAAAGGCACACGCATATCCAAGCTTGGGCTTTCCATGATCCTGGGCGGCGGTCTGAATAATTATACGGAACGTCGCAGAAAGGGATACGTCACGGATTATGTGAGCCTGAATGTGGAAAATCCGAAGCTTAAGAAGGTCGTATTTAATATTTCGGATCTTTTCATATTTACAGGTGCGCTTCTCTGGGGCGGGAGCGAGATCTTTTCTGAAAAAGAAAAATAAATAAAAAAACAGAAGTGCCGGTGTTGGGCGCTTCTGTTTTTTTGATTTTGGATAAAATAAAAAAGAATGCAGGAAATGGGACTTGAACCCACACGATCTTGCGACCACAGGCACCTGAAGCCTGCGCGTCTGCCAATTCCGCCATTCCTGCATTTTTTCAACCGGCTTGCTTTGCTTTGTTTGCTCCGCTCGTCGACTGCTCACTTATAATAACTCAGGAATGGGATAATGTCAATAGAAAAATTCAAAAAAATTAAAAAAATTCAAAAAAAATATTTTAAGTTAGTTTTATACATTTTTTTTGCATATGGTGTTGAAAAATGACGATTCCTGTGATACAATCTTGAAGATTTAGGATAAAATAAGAGAACAAAGAAAGGGAGATTGTATGAAAGCATTTCTGATATTGGAAGATGGCCATGTATTTACAGGAACTAGCATTGGTTCTGCAAGGGAAGTCATCAGTGAAATTGTCTTTAACACTTCCATGACCGGTTATCTGGAAGTAATGACAGATCCTTCTTACGCAGGACAGGCGGTGTGTATGACATATCCGCTGATCGGAAACTACGGAATCTGTTATGATGACCAGGAATCAAGGAAGCCGTGGATTGACGGATTTATTGTACGCGAATTATCACGAGTTCCCAGCAACTTCAGAAGCGTAGACACCATTCAGCATTTTCTGAGCAAAAACGACATTCCGGGAATCGCAGGAATTGATACCAGAGCACTGACTAAGATCCTTCGTGAGAAGGGAACCATGAACGGAATGATCACAGTTGATGAGAACTATGACCTGGATACAATCATCCCCAGATTAAAAGCATATACAACAGGAAAAGTGGTAGAGAAGGTTTCCTGCCGCGAAAAGGAAGTGCTTAAGGGGAACGGACCGAAGGTTGCCCTTCTTGATCTGGGCGCCAAGAAAAACATTGCACGCTCACTGAATGAGAGAGGATGCCAGGTTACTATTTACCCGGCTCTGACATCTGCAGAAGAGATCCTTGGAGACAATCCGGACGGCATCATGCTCAGCAACGGACCTGGAGATCCGAAGGAATGTACTTCTATTATTAAAGAGATCAAAAAACTTTACAACTCTGATGTACCGATCTTTGCCATCTGTCTTGGACATCAGCTTATGGCTCTTGCAACAGGCGGAGACACCCATAAGATGAAATACGGTCACAGAGGCGGAAATCATCCAGTTAAAGACCTTGAGACAGGAAGAGTATATATTTCCTCCCAGAACCATGGCTACGTTGTAGATGCAGAGGGACTTGAGGAGAAAAATATCGCACATCCTGCATTTGTAAACGTCAACGACGGAACAAACGAGGGTATGGCATATAACGGAAAGAACATCTTTACTGTACAGTTCCATCCGGAAGCATGCCCGGGACCACAGGATTCCAGTTACCTTTTTGACAGATTCATGAAGATGATGGGAGGAGAGAAATAATGCCAAGGAATAAGGACATAAAAAAAGTACTTGTAATCGGCTCAGGCCCGATCATAATCGGCCAGGCAGCAGAGTTTGACTATGCAGGAACCCAGGCATGCCGCTCCCTGAAGGAAGAGGGCATGGAGGTTGTACTTTTAAACTCCAATCCTGCTACCATCATGACAGATAAAGACATCGCAGACAGAGTTTACATCGAGCCTCTGACTGTTGAAGTCGTAGAGCAGCTGATCCTCAAAGAGAAACCGGACAGTGTACTTCCTACACTGGGCGGACAGGCAGGTCTGAACCTTGCCATGGAGCTTGAGGAAAAGGGCTTCCTGAAAGAGCACAATGTACGTCTCATCGGTACCACAGCAGCAACGATCCGTAAAGCTGAGGACCGTCAGGAATTTAAGGATACAATGGAAAAGATCGGCGAGCCGGTTGCAGCATCCAAGGTCGTAACAACTGTAGAAGACGGTGTTGCGTTTACTCAGACTATCGGTTATCCGGTTGTTCTCCGTCCTGCATATACACTTGGCGGAAGCGGCGGCGGTATCGCGCATAATGAGCCGGAGCTTCGTGAGATCCTTGAGAATGGTCTCCGTCTTTCCCGTGTAGGCGAGGTTCTTGTAGAGAGATGTATCGCCGGATGGAAAGAGATCGAGTACGAGGTAATGCGAGACAGCGCAGGAAACTGCATCACAGTCTGCAACATGGAGAACATTGACCCGGTTGGTGTCCATACCGGTGACTCCATCGTAGTTGCTCCTTCCCAGACCTTAGGAGATAAAGAGTACCAGATGCTCCGTACATCTGCTCTTAACATTATTACAGAGCTTGGCATCACAGGTGGATGTAACGTACAGTACGCTCTTCATCCGGAGAGCTTTGAGTACTGCGTTATCGAGGTTAACCCTCGTGTAAGCCGTTCCTCCGCACTTGCAAGTAAGGCTACCGGTTATCCGATCGCCAAGGTTGCAGCCAAGATCGCACTGGGCTACACACTGGATGAGATCCCGAACGCCATCACAGGCAAAACATACGCAAGCTTCGAGCCGATGCTGGATTACTGTGTTGTTAAGATCCCGCGTCTGCCATTTGATAAATTCATCACAGCAAAACGTACACTGACTACACAGATGAAGGCTACCGGTGAGGTTATGAGTATCTGCCATAACTTTGAGGGTGCTTTAATGAAGGCTATCCGTTCCCTGGAGCAGCATGTAGACAGTCTGATGTCCTATGACTTCTCACATCTTTCTGATGAAGAACTGATGGACGAGCTGAACATTGTGGATGATCGCCGTATCTGGAAGATCGCAGAAGCCCTGAGACGAAATGTTTCCCAGGAGAAGCTTCATGATATCACAAAGATCGACATCTGGTTCATCGATAAGCTGGCTATCCTTGTTGAGATGGAGCAGGCTCTGAAAACTCAGAAGCTGGACAAAGACCTTCTTCTGGAAGCAAAACGTCTGGAGTTCCCGGACTACATCATCGCAGACCTGACAGGAAAGACAGAAGCTGAGATCAAAGACCTGCGTAAAGAGTACGGCATCCGTGCAGCATACAAGATGGTTGATACCTGTGCAGCAGAGTTTGCGGCAGCGACACCATATTACTATTCTGTATACGGCGATGAGCAGACAGAGAATGAAGCTGTAGAAACAAAAGATAAGAAAAAGATCTTGGTACTTGGTTCCGGCCCGATCCGTATCGGTCAGGGTATCGAGTTCGACTTCTGCTCTGTACACTGTACATGGGCATTTGCGAAAGAAGGATATGAGACGATCATCATCAACAATAACCCGGAGACAGTAAGTACAGACTTCGATATTGCAGATAAGCTGTATTTTGAGCCGCTGACACCGGAAGATGTTGAGAATGTTGTAAATATCGAGAAACCGGACGGAGCTGTTGTTCAGTTCGGTGGACAGACAGCCATCAAGCTTACAGAGGCACTGATCAAGATGGGCGTTAAGATCCTCGGAACATCTGCTGAGAACGTAGATGCTGCAGAGGACAGAGAGCTCTTTGATGCCATCCTTGAGAAATGTGAGATCCCGAGACCGAAGGGACATACCGTATTCACAGCAGAAGAGGCGAAAAAAGCAGCTAATGAGCTGGGGTATCCGGTACTTGTCCGCCCGTCCTATGTACTTGGAGGACAGGGAATGCGTATCGCTGTCAGCGATGAGGACGTGGAAGAGTACATCGGAATCATCAACCAGATCGCACAGGAGCATCCGATCCTTGTTGATAAGTACCTGATGGGTAAAGAGATCGAGGTCGATGCAGTATGCGACGGTGAGGACATCCTGATCCCTGGAATCATGGAGCACATCGAGCGTGCAGGTATCCACTCCGGAGACAGTATTTCCGTATATCCGGCACAGACCATCAGCCAGAAAGCAAAAGATACCATCGCCGAATACACACGTCGTCTTGCACAGGCACTTCATGTTATCGGTATGATCAATATCCAGTTCATCGTTGTAGGCGAGGATGTATATGTGATCGAGGTTAACCCGCGTTCCAGCCGTACAGTACCGTACATCAGCAAGGTAACAGGAATCCCGATCGTTCCGCTTGCAACAAGAGTTATCCTTGGACATAAGATCAAAGAGCTTGGTTACACACCGGGACTTCAGAAAGAAGCAGAGTACTTTGCAATCAAGATGCCGGTATTCTCCTTTGAGAAGATCAGGGGCGCAGATATCAGCCTCGGACCTGAGATGAAATCCACAGGTGAGTGCCTTGGTATTGCAAAAACCTTTAACGAGGCTCTTTACAAAGCCTTCATCGGAGCCGGAATCCGTCTTCCGAAGCACAAACAGATGATCATCACTGTAAAAGATGAGGATAAGAAGGACATCATTCCGATCGCAAAACGCTTCGAGGCTCAGGGATACCGTATCTTCGCAACAAGAGGTACAGCAAATGTCCTGACTGAGAACGGAATCAAGGTAACACGTACCAACAAGCTGGAGCAGCCGTCTCCGAACCTGATGGACCTGATCCTTGGCCACAAGATCGATGTTGTCATCGATACACCGCCACAGGGTGTTGAGCATCAGAAAGATGGTTTCGTGATCCGTCGTAATGCCATCGAGACAGGTGTCAATGTGCTTACAAGCCTTGATACTGCAGAGGCTCTGGTCACAAGTCTTGAGAATACAGACCTGAACCACCTGACTCTGGTAGATATCGCCACCATCGACAATCGATAATAAATTGTAAATTCTGTGAAATAAAAAATTAAAAGTTTACGAATTGTCAAATATGTAATATACTGATAAGGACGGGGCCGTCGTTCACATACCGGCCCTGTCCTTATCTTGCTTTTAGAAAGGAGTTAACATGATTTTTATAGAATTACTGAAGGTTATCCTTCTCGGTATTGTGGAGGGAATCACCGAGTGGCTTCCGATCAGCAGTACCGGACATATGATCCTTGTGGATGAGTTTATCAAGCTGAATGTATCCGAGGCATTTATGGAATTTTTCCTGGTGGTGATCCAGCTTGGCGCGATCCTGGCAGTTGTTGTACTGTACTGGAACAAGCTGTGGCCTTTTTACATAAGAAAAATCCCGAAGAAAACACAGATGGCACTGCGTAAACAGCCGGCAGTACCCAGAACTGTCCTTACTTTTGTAGAAAAATACTGTGATAAGGATAAGTGGATCCTCTGGTTTAAGATCCTGGTAGCATGTCTGCCGACGATCATCATCGCTCTTCCTTTTAATGACATTATTGAAAAGAAATTTTACAACTATGTGGTCGTTGCCATCATGCTGATCGTTTATGGTGTGCTTTTTATCGTTATCGAGAACTACAACAAACGCCGCAGACCAACCTGCACCAGACTGGATGAGCTTTCCTTTAAGACAGCGCTGATCATCGGCTGCTTCCAGGTGCTTTCCGTGATTCCGGGAACATCTCGTTCCGGTTCCACCATTATCGGAGGAATCCTTGCAGGAACATCCCGTACAGTTGCAGCAGAATTTACCTTTTTCCTGGCAATTCCGGTTATGTTCGGAGCAAGTCTTCTGAAACTGGTCAAATTCGGTTTTGCCTTCAGCTCCACAGAGCTGATCATCCTGATCGTAGGTGTTGTGGTATCCTTTGTGGTATCTGTTCTTGCCATCAAATTCCTGATGGGATATATCAAGAAACACGATTTTAAAGTATTCGGCTGGTACAGGATCATTCTTGGTATCCTGGTGCTCGGATACTTCGTTGGAAAAACATTTTTAGCATAAAACTGCAATCTGGAGGTAATCATTATGAAATATAAGAAGCTTTTGATCGTACTGACAGCAGTGACGGCGCTTGGTATTGCCGGCTGTGGAAAATCATCAAAGGAAACAGCAGAGGTGACACCAACACCGGTTCCTACAGCCGCACCTACGGCTGCACCGGCTACATCCACACCGCTTCCCACATCTACACCTGCACCGAAGCTGATCGGTGTAAAGACCAGTACTGCAAAATTTGTTTATCTTACCAACAGCACGAAGGGAGAGATCCGTGAGATCTATCTCCGCGCGGCAGGAGGGGAAGAATGGGGCAAAAGTCTTGTTCCTGCAGAAGCTACCATCAAAGATGCGGAGCAGGTGCAGATGTATTACACCCCGGATTCTGCAAGAGATGCCATCTATGATATGAAGATCGTAGACGGAGACGGAAATGCCTATGAGATCTACAGTGTACAGCTGAGCGATATGGAAAAGGCAAAACTGATGATCGATAACGGAGAAGCATACCTGACCTATACAAGCCTCAGTGACAAGAGTGAGAAGAGCACTATTGGCAATGTGGAAACGGATAACAGTGAGGCGGACAGCAGTGATTCCGCAGACAGCACAGATGCTTCAGATCTGACAGACAGTTCTTCCGGTATCACGGATACTTCTTCCGACAGCAGCGATGGAAGCTATGACAACAGCGATGATGGAAGCTATGATAACAGTGATGACGGAAGCTATGACAACAGCGATGACGGAAGCTACGACAGCAGCGATGACGGAAGTTACGACAACAGCAGTGATGATGGAAACTATGATAGCGGCGACTATGTAGATGACAGCAGCAACAGCGGAAGCGGTGACGATTCTCTTGACAACAGTACAGATACAGATGACAGCGGAGACGGAGAGATTGTCTGGGATGATAACGGAGACTGGTCAGAGGAATAAACCGGGATCCTGTAAACAGAGGGAAACATGGAACAGACATTTCTTGAAAAACTGAAACGAGTAAAACCGGGGGATCTGCTTCACATCATCAAGTTTATCCTGGCATTTCCCATTGCGATGGTCTACAGACTTTTTCGCAGGGATCTCTGGCTTCTCTGTGATACAGAGAATGAATGCCGGGATAACGGATTCTGGCTGTACAAATATCTGAGAGAAAATACCAGTGAGGATGCAGTGTACGCCATCAACAGAAAATCTCCGGATTATGCCCGGGTAAAAAATCTGGGACCTGTGATCCAGTATGGAAGCTTCCGCCACTGGATTTACTATCTGGCTGCATCAAAAAATATCAGCTCCCAGAAAATGGGAAAACCAAACGCAGCCATCTGCTATGTGCTGGAGGTTTACGGAATCCTACGGAACAAGCGGGCGTTCCTGCAGCATGGGATCATTACGGCAGATCTTAGTTTTCTGTATTATCCCCATACAAAAATGAGTCTTTTTGTTACCAGTACCTATGATGAGTGGAAATATGTCAATGACCGGTACGGATATCCGGAAGGCTATGTGCAGGAGCTGGGACTGTGTCGTTTTGACCAGCTTCATGATATGAAGGTAAAAAAGAACCAGATCCTGATCATGCCGACCTGGCGTATGTATATCCGCAATGAGATCTCAGCCTCTGATCACGAGCTGGAAGCACAGAAATTCATGGAAACCGATTATTACCGTTACTGGGATGCACTTCTCAAGGATGAGAGACTGATTCGCTACATTAAGGAGAACGATCTTCAGATCATCTTTTATCCGCACAGGGAAATGCATCGGTTCCTGAAATATTTTCATGTGGATCATCCGAAGATCACAGTGGCGTCCTGGCCTGAGTACGATGTGCAGACACTCCTTAAAGAGTCCGCAGTGCTGGTGACTGATTTTTCCAGTGTGGCCATGGACTTTGCCTACATGAAAAAGCCACTGGTCTACTACCAGTTTGACAATGAAAAATTCCGGCAAAGTCATCATCAGATCGGGTATTTTGATTTCCGGAAAGATGGCTTCGGTCCGGTATGTGTAACGGAACAGGAAGTAACGGACTGGCTGATCCGCCTGCATAAGCAGGGATTTGCCAATGAAGAGATCTATCTGGAAAGACACGGAAAATATTTTGATCTGTGGGATACAAAGAATTGTGAAAGAAATTACAAAGCGATCAAAGAAATGTAACAGGTGGTGAAAAATTGCAGCAGTTAATGGAAGCTCCGGCGGAGATCAAGGTAAAAACCAGGAAATTTTCGCTGACAAAAGGAACCATAAAGATCAGTTTTGAGCTGGAAGGATCCAGAGGAAGGATCCGTTCCCTGAAGCTGAAACAGCGAAATGCAGTGTTGGATACAAGTTTTCCTTTTGAAATGCAGACAGCAAAAAAAGGAAATACGATCGTGTATCATGCACAGATCAATGTAGATCAGTATCCGATGGAAACCGCATTCTGGGATGTGGTGGCATCTGTGGATAAAGAAGGAAAAGGAAATTATGAGGATGCGATCCTGGGAGGCTTAAGTTCAAAACTTAAACTTAAGCTGATCCTTTTTCCAAGATGGACCAGAACCGGGGATGGGCATATGGTTTATCCCTTTGTCAACGGAGCAAGGCAGTTTACCATTCAATACCGGAAATATGATCCGAAATATGACAGCTATGCATTTATAGCAAAAGAATTTCTTGCATTATTCTGCTATTTTATCCTGAAACCTTACTGGGATCATAAGAAATTATGGCTGATCTGCGAGAAATACTGTACAATGGCACAGGACAACGGCCTCTATTTTTTCCGGTACTGTATGGAGCATGCATCGGAGAAGGACAGAAGTCGGATTTTTTATGTAATAGATAAAAAATGTCCGGATTATCAGGCTGTAAAAGAGTATGATGCCAATGTGATCCAGTTCATGTCATTTAAGTACATGATCTATCTCAGCGCTGCACGGTATCTGATATCTACCGATGCAATCCGGCATTTTTATATCTGGGATTCGCCCAACAGCATCTACAAGGTTCTGTATCAGGCACGGAAGAACATTGTATTTCTCCAGCATGGAGTGATGGGCTTCAAGCAATGCCACAGGACCTTTCATAAAGGCGGAGGCAATCAGATGGCACTGTTTGTGGTGTCTTCGGGTTATGAACAGAAGATCATCCATGATTATTTCGGATACGATAATGAAGAGATCATCATCACTGGTTTGGCCAGATGGGATGTGCTGGAGGACAAGTCGGATCCGGCTCATAAAGAGATTCTGCTGATGCCTACATGGAGAAGCTGGCTGGAGGATATCAGCGAGGAGCAGTTCAAAAAAAGTGAATACTATCAGCGTTATAAAGCATTTCTGCAGGATGAGAGGCTTAAGACTCTTCTGGAAAAGGAAAATATCACGCTGAATTTTTATATCCATCCGAAATTCAGGGAACATATCCGGAGCTTTCAGGTGGAAGACAGGCATATCCGGTTGATCCCATTTGGGACTATGCCGCTGAATCAGCTTCTGATGAGCTGTCATATGCTGATCACCGATTATTCTTCTGTTTCCTGGGATGTCTACTATCAGGAAAAACCGGTGGTATTTTATCCCTTTGATCTGGAAACCTATGAGAAAGTCCAGGGAAGCTATATGGACTACAAAAAAGATGTTTTCGGAGATCTGGCATGGGATCAGAACCAGCTGGTAGACCTTATCGGAGAATATGCGAGGAACGGATTCCGTGAAAAACCGGAATTTTCAGGAAGAAGAGATGAGCTTCTTCCCTACAGGGACAATGACAACAGCAAACGAATTTATGAATATATAGCCAATGCTCAAATACCGGACAAACTGAAAAGAAGGCTGAAAGAGAAAAAATTTTAATGTAAGGATACAAAAGGAGCAATATGAACAGGGAGTATGAATTTTCAGTAGTTGTTTTTGCAAAAGATACCGCAAAGCTTTACAGAACCTTTAAAAATGTACGTGAGGTCACACCGGAAGGAACGGTACAGATCCTTGCAGTATGCATTGCAGGAGATATGGATATTCCTGATGAACGGGACATGCGGGAGCTGGAGGAAGCCGGAGAAAAGGAGAAAGAGCTCAAGGACGAAGAGCTGGATAAGATCTACGGAGAGTTCAATCCGGAGGATCCTCGTTTCCGGGAGATGCTGGATGACCGGGATCTTTTATATATTGACGGACTGGAATGCGGGGATCTTGTGGCGGAGCTGAAGGATAAGATAGCCGGAAGCTATGTTGTTTTTGCAAAAGCCGGAATCCGTTTTTCCCCAAAATCCAGTGCAGAGATCAGACGCTGCTTTGAGGAAGAAAACAGAGATGTTGTCCTAACAAAGATCCGTGGAAAAGGAAATATCCATGTGCGGGAGCATAATAATTACTGTAACCGTTTCACCGAAAAAACAACGCTGGATAACAATGTATATCTTCTGCATCAGCTGTATACCGCTTACACATTTGCCGCAGATCAGGTGAAATGGGTATCCGAGATCCGTCCGGAGATCTGGTATCTGGATGTGATGACCATGGTATATCAGTCCGTTGTAAGCTGCCGGAGTCTGGGAGTGGCTTCAGGGGAAGATATCTATGTGCAGATCCTTGCGGACCATCTCATGGTGGAGGACTGGAAGAATATGCTGCAGGATCCGGACCAGCTGGAGGTATTTTATCAGGAATTTTTCCGAAAGATCGCAGACTGCAGAATAAAAGAAAATCCTGTTCATGAAAAAAATGCAGATTATGTGCTGCTGTATTACAGCGCAAAAATAGCTGATATCATATTTGATAGCGAGGAGCTTGATGAAGAGAAAAAGTGCAGATATGAGGAAGGCATCGAAAGCTTCCTGAAGCAGATGGAGTTTCCGGAGATCGTGATGTCCAATCAGCATATCAGCAGGGCAAACAAAGTATATCTTCTCCGGAAATATTATCCGGATATATGCAAAAAAATTCCGGATCAGGCAGACACGATCCTGAATCCCATATATGATAATCTCCGTGTCAAGATATTCCAGCTGGAAAAAGACCAGCTGCACTGTGAATTTTCCATTGTGGAGCCTGTGAGCAGGACAAATCGTGCATATATGATGACTGGTGGCAACACCTATGAAGCCAGATGGAAATATACACTGGAAAGAACCGGCTGGTGCAGAGAAGAAAGTGCCGTTGAGAAGCTGTATATCGTGGACATTCCGCTTTCCGAGATCCGGGAGTTTATCAGCTGGGGCACAGGCACAGATGGACATATAAACAAAATGTACAATATTTCCTACGGAAAATATGTGCCATTTACAAAGAAGCTGCCGCTTTTCCTGCATATAGAGGATAAGCTTCTGTATCTTAACGAAAAAGTCCGGATGATCCGTGGAGAGGATCAGGAAGATGCAAAGGTTCTGGGCCATCAGTATGAAGTAACGGTAGAGCCATACAGTCAGAGTAGGGAGAAACAGCTGAAGAAAAAACGCACCAAAGCAATATTTTCTCAGGGAAAGGCCGGAAAAAAGGCAGTTCTCGTACGTAAGCTCTACGAGATGCAGAAGGCAAAGCAGAAAAAGCAGATCTGGTTGATCTCCGATCGTACAACACGCGGAGATGATAACGGCGAAGTGATGTTCCGCTATCTCTGCGCCAATCCGGACCCTACGGTGGAGCCGTACTTTGTAGTCAACAAGGATACACAGGATTATGTGGAAATGAAGAAGCTTGGAAAGGTTGTGGAGCCTTTCTCCTGGAAGCATAAGCTTCTGTTCCTGCTGAATGAATTTTCACTGTCCTCCCAGGCTAACAAACCGGTGATCAATCCTTTTGGAAAGCTGGAGTATCTGTACCGCGATATCATCTATGACAAAAAGCTGGTATTTTTACAGCATGGTGTGACCAAAGACAACCAGTCCAAGTGGCTGAACAAATACAACCGTAATCTTTTCGGATTTATCGTCAGCACAAAGCCGGAATATGATTCTGCCTTTACCTATGACTATTTTTATCCGGAAAAAAATATCTGGCTTACGGGAATGCCGCGTTATGACCGTCTGGTCCATGATGAGCGTAAGTATGTGACGGTGATGCCTACCTGGCGCAAAAGCCTTTCCTCAGGAACCGATGCCAGAGGGGTATGGCAGCTTGGAAAAGAATTTCAGGAAAGCGAATATTTCCATTTTTATGATGATCTTCTCAACAGCGAAAGACTTCTGGGAGCGGCAGAGAAGTACGGATATACCATCTGCTTCATGCCTCACCCAAATACCATTGACGGTCTGCATATGTTCCGTCATGATCCACGGGTAAAATTTATGGATTCGTCTTATTCCTACAAGGACATTTTTGCCCAGACAGATCTGATGATCACGGACTATTCTTCGGTTGCCTTTGATTTTGCATATTTGAGAAAACCCATCGTATACTCCCAGTTTGACAGAGACAGCTTTTTCAGTGGCGCGCATTCCTACACAGAGGGATACTTTGACTATGAGAGAGATGGCTTCGGAGAGGTGGAGCATACACTGGACGGAACTGTGGACCGGATCATCGAATATATGGCAGACAGTTGTCAGATGAAAGAGGAATATAGGAAACGAATGGATGAGACCTTTGCATTTAATGATCGTAACTGTTCCAAACGTGTGTATGAGAGGATCATCGAGAACAGATAGTACGGAGGGAAAATACTGTGGAAAAGGAAAGAAATATCCGATTTGATAAATATAATTCCCAGGCAATGAAGGGCATTGCGATCGTTATGATGCTGCTGCATCATATGTATTTGAAAAAGAGTTACGAAGGGTACGATGTTTCTTATGCACCGTTTCCGGAAGATACCATGCTTTATATGTGTAATGTGTTTAAAATCTGTGTGCCAATTTTTGCATTTATTTCTGGATACGGCTTATATTTAAGTTATCGGAAGAAACGCACTACGCCTGTTGGCTGGACAGTGTCAAGACTTATCAAGACTATGTCTGGATTTTGGATCATTTGGATTTTATCCGCAATAATTTTTCAGGCAATGTTTGGATTTGTAACAAGAGTATATTTTTCTCACGGAAACAAAGTCCAGAGTCTGGTGGCTATGGGAATTGATTTTCTGGGATTAAAGACATTGTTTGGAACAGCGAGTATGAATGGAACCTGGTGGTACATGAGTGCGGCAGTAATTTTTATACTCCTGGTGCCATTGGTTATGAAGCTTGAGGACTGCCTTCCAATGGTTCTGGCGCTTGTTGTGGCATTTCCACATATAGTGATGCTGGATATGGCGCGAGAAACGGATGTATATACTTTTATTCCCGTATTTCTTATGGGAATGTGTGTGGCAAAATATGATCTTCTGGAACGATGGCTGCGAGTATGGAATAAGATCCCTCAAAGAGTAGTGAAATTTTTGCTGGAGCTTTTGGTACTGTTTCTTTTTTATAAAGCATATGGAAAAATATTACCATTTTTATATAATGAGATCCGATGGGGAATATTCCCGATCATCGTGGTTGCATTTTGTGCGGAATTTATAAATGTGATTCCGGGAATTCGTCAGATATTGTTATTTCTGGGAAAGCATTCCATGAATGTTTTTCTGGTACATACGTTTATAAGACATTATTTCTGGAAAGACTTTATTTATTCTTTCGGGCACTTTATACCGGATTTTCTGGCGTTGTTAGTAACTTCACTGGCAGTGTCCATAGCGCTGGAATGGCTGAAAAAGGTAACCGGCTACAACCGCCTGATCCAGAACATCTGCATGAAAATAGGATAATAAAGATAAAGGAGAAAGACCTGCCATCGTCTGTGGCAGGTCTTGTTAAAGTATGAAAGCAAAAAAAACAGTTTGTATATATTGGTTGATATTAATAGTGGTTTTTGGAGGAATTATTGGTATCAGAAGTACAGAGATAAAGGTCGAGGCTGCTGAAAGAACGGTACGATTTTGGGATAACAGTGGAAATTATCTTCAGAAATCTGGCGGGAACTGGTATTTGAAAGATTCTAAGAAGCGAAAACTTACCGGATTACGTTATTTGTCAATTCCAAAGACAGAGTTTTTAAAAACAGGATTTTATATGTTTGATAAAAACGGAAAACTTTTGAGAAAACAATCCGTGTATTATTTTGATAAAAAGACAGTTTCTGGTGTCCGCTTTGATAAATACCACATCACAGACTCCAATGGAAGAATTTCAAAGGGAGAGGGTGGCTTTGTAAACGTAGCTGAACAGAAGGTACGGGGCAAAAAAATTATCGCAGGCATTTATTATGTGGAAGCGTACGGAAAACTGGCTGATCGTGGAACAGTACGCTATATAAGACAGAGAAGATTCGGTGGGCGTAATTTTAAAAGTGGTTATTATTATTTCTATGGAACCGGAAGAATCTGCATGCGTCCGTCTTTTCATAAAGTGAACAAAACAGTTCAGGGAAAAAAGTTTAACGGAATCTATTATTTTGGCAATGATAATGGGAGAATGGTACAGAAGGCAGGGTGGGTAACCTGTGAGGGCCAGCAATATTATGTAGACCAAAATGGAAAAATGCTGGTGAACCGGTGGAAAGATGGTTATTACCTGAAATCGAACGGAACCATTGCGAAAAATATGAAAACACCGGATGGTCAGTATGTGGACTGGCAGGGAAGAAAAAGTACAAGATCAGAGTATGCTCTAAGTGCATTTAAATCGGAATTGGAGAGCTTTGTTTCTGCCTACGGTGGAAACTGGTCTGTTTATATAAAAGATCTGAAAACAGGAAATGTTGTAAACATAAATGATCGGGAAATGTATCCGGCAAGTACGATCAAGGCATTTGTGATGGCGTCGGTCTATGATCAGATCCGTCAGGGAAAAATGCAATACAGCTCCGGTGTGTACAGCTTGCTGTGGGATATGATCACCGTCAGTGATAATGAATGTTATAATGAACTGGTAAGGCGTCAGGGAGGCGGAAGCTTTGTAGGAGGAACGGCTGTAGTGAACCAGTATCTTCGAAAGAACGGTTACAAAAATACCGGTTGTCACAGTTCCCTGCATCCATCTTCTTCTGCCTGGAGCAGTGATGGCTGGCGTAACACGGCATCTGCAAAAGATTGTGGGAGACTCTTAGAAAAAATCTATCGAGGTCAGTGTGTTTCTCAACAGTATTCCAGAGAAATGCTAAATCTTTTACTGCATCAGACGAAACGATACAAAATTCCATCAGGTCTTCCGACAGGTATAGTATGCGCGAACAAAACTGGTGAGACAAGCTCAGTTCAGCATGATATGGCAATCGTCTATGGAAAGAAAACAAATTATGTATTATGTATATTTTCAGAAGGCGCTTCCGAAGATCATTTACTGTACGGAATCCGTTCGATTTCTTCAAGAGTATATCAATATTTGAATAAATAAAGATCAGTCAGCAGTCATAGGATCAAGAAACTTCCTTAATTGGGCAAAAATAAGGAGTGATCATTGACGTGCTGGCTGATTTTGTATTATCAAAGAAATGGTTGCGGAAGAATTTTTTACATAAGCGTTTTTCTTAGCCCTAAATATGCCGGATATTTCCGGTGTCAGTAGTATCGTATCCGGTTTGAAGAGCTAAAAACCGGCGGAAAGGTTCGGATGCAATGGTTTCCGCTACGGCCTGAAAGCCGGGGGTGCTCAGATTTTTGGTCTGCATAACCAGGAAGAGTGATTCCTGGCAAACAGGAAGAAAATCCAGCTCTGGAAAGCTTCTCGCTACACAGGCCTCGCCAAGAGCTATGTCTGCCTGTCCGCCAGCCACTGCAGCAGCCGTGGAGTGATCGGTAACAAGCTCATTTCGATATCCGGATATGGAATCCGGTGAAATTTCGGAAGACAGAAGTGTACGGTCAAGAAGGATGCGACGGCTGCTTCCTTTTTCGCGGTTCACAAAAATAATATCTGCCCGTGTAAGATCAGAAAATCCCCGGATATTCTTGGGATTTTCTTTTTTTACATAGAAGCCGACAGGATATTGACACAGAGAGATCACAGTCAGTGGGATACCGGGTATAAGGCTATGGATATCTTCCGGTGAGGCGGATGCACAGGCAATGTGGACTTTTTCAAAATAGAGAGAATACAGTCCGTTGTAGGTGTTCATGTGAGACTGCAGAACCGGCAGATTGTCCGGGTGTGTGGGAAGCTGATTTAGGAGAAGATCCAGAGCCGGAGAAGCCTGTCCGCTGATGATCAGTCCACTGGAATGCAGAAGATAATCCCTTTTCAAAAGAGAACTCTCCGGCTGGTGATCATAAGACTGAGCAGAAGACGCAGAACATTCCGAACCCTTAAGATACTGAGACAGCTGTTCCTCGCTGACCCGTAGCTGTTTGCCGACTTTGGAGGAGGAAAGCTCTCCGCGTTTGATCAGGTCATATACTGTGGATTTTTTGATCTTTAGTTTATCTGCAACTTCCTGTGCTGTGTAGACTTTATTCATCGATACCTACCATAACATTGGTTGCCTTAATAACTGCGTAAGCATCAGAGCCTACTTTCAGTCCAAGTTCTTCCACCGCCGCACAGGAGATGGTAGCAGTGATGATATTTCCACCACCGATATCAATGGAAACGATGGAATTTACAGCTCCCTGGTTGATGTTGATGATTTTTCCTTTTAACTGATTACGTGCACTGAGTTTCATAAGTAATTCTCCTTTTCTTGAATATTGAATGAACCGGATCAGGCAAATTCTCTGCTTCCGTTGTGCAGAGCAATGAACCTTGTGTGGGATTTGTCTGTATCAGGAGTGCTGTAAGCCACTCATGATAAGAAACGAAGCGGATCGTGAACATCCGCCTGGCTTGTCAACTATGTATTTATGATAGCACTTGTAGAGAAAAACAGCAATGCCTTATAGCTTGACAAGAAACTTTCCTTTCGGTAAAATTAAACAAAACCATTCAAAACTAAACAAAACTGAACGAAACGGAAAAGGAGAGAAACAAAAGATGAAGAAAAAAATCTTAGCAGCCCTTACCGCGGGAATTTTAACAACAGGCCTTATGACCGGAACTGTTTTCGCGGCGGACACAGAAGTGAAAGGTGATGAGAACCTGAAGGGAGAGGTTTATGCATTTATTGCTGCCAGCCTCAGCAATTCCATGGAGGAGATCCAGAAGGATTTCAATGAGCTTTATCCGAATGTAACGATCTATTACAGTGCAGACAGCTCAGGTACACTGCAGACACAGATCGAGGAAGGTGCACGCTGTGATCTTTTCTTTTCAGCAGCAGATAAACAGATGGATGCCCTCACAGAGGAAAAACTGACAAAGGAAGACACCGTTAAGGATCTTCTTGAGAACAAAGTCGTTCTGATCAGACCAAAGGACGGAGAGACAAAGGTAACAGGATTCGAGAATATCACAGACGCTGAGAATATGGCGCTTGCAGGAGAGGATGTTCCGGTGGGACAGTACTCCCGTGAGATCTTTAACAATCTTGGGATCATGGACGATGTAAACAAAATGGAGATCAACGAGTGCAAGAATGTAACGGATGTACTTGCAGCAGTCAGTGAAGGAAGCAATGAGGTTGGTGTTGTATATGCGACAGATGCTGCATCTGTTACTGATAAAGTAGATATCATCGCAGAGGCGCCGGCAGACAGCCTTAAGACGCCGGTTCTTTATCCTGTGGGACTTATCGAGGACAAGGAAGCATCGGAAGACGACACTAGGGCAGCAGAGGCTTTTCTTGATTATGTAGAGTCTGATGCAGCGATCAAGGTATTTGAGGACTATGGATTTACAGCATATGAGGCTGAGGATTCCGAGGATGCCACAGAAGCTTCTGCAGACAACACGGAGGCTGAGGACAGCACATCCAAATGAGTATGATGTAGAAAACCGGCAGGCAGTAAATATTGAAACACAGTAAATGCCGGCACAGGAATGAAATATGACAGAATTTTTGAGAGAAATAAACTGGAGTCCTCTGTGGATTTCCTTAAAAACAGGTCTGGCAGCCACAGTGATCGCTTTTTTTCTGGGAATATTTTGCGCCCGGAAGATCATGAAGCTGAAGCCGGGAGCCAGAGCAGTACTGGACGGGATCCTTACTCTTCCGCTAGTACTTCCTCCTACAGTGGCTGGATTTTTTCTGCTACTGATCTTCAGCCTGAAAAGGCCCTTCGGAAGCTTTCTTTTGGATAATTTTGATATTAAGATCGTGCAGACCTGGAAGGGCTGTGTGGTCGCAGCGGCAGTGATCGCATTTCCGCTGATGTACCGCAATGCACGGGCTGCTTTTGAACAGGTGGATATAAATCTTATCCATGCAGGTCAGACTCTGGGGATGAGCGACAGCCGGATCTTCTGGCGGGTAGTCATGCCGGCGGCAGGACCGGGGATCGCATCCGGAACAGTGCTGGCATTTGCACGTGCGATCGGAGAATATGGCGCAACCTCCATGCTTGCCGGAAATATCCTTGGAAAAACCAGAACAGTTTCTGTTGCCATTGCATCAGAGACAGCAGCCGGAAATTACGGAACTGCAGGATTCTGGGTCGTTGTGATCGTGCTGATCTCCTTTGTGATCGTAGCGCTGATCAATATCGTATCCGGAAGAGGAATGAAAACAAGAAGGTGGATCTGATGGCAGTCAAAGTAAATATCGAAAAAAACTTCCGTGATTTTTCCCTGAAGGTAGATTTTGAAGGCAGTTCGGCAGCCATTGGGCTTCTTGGTGCTTCCGGCAGCGGAAAAAGCATGACCTTACGCTGTATTGCAGGGATCGAAACACCGGATAAAGGAAGGATCGTCATCAATGGAAAAACAGTGTTTGATTCTGAAAAAGGGATCAATTTGAAACCGCAGAAGCGACGGATCGGATATCTGTTTCAGAATTATGCGCTGTTCCCAACCATGACAGTGGAACAGAACATCCGCTGCGGTTATCGTGGGGAAAAATCCTCCGCCAGAGAAAAAGTGGCAGATCTGATCCGGCGATATCATCTGGAGGGGCTGGAGAAGCGCCTGCCCTCACAGCTTTCCGGCGGACAGCAGCAGAGAGTGGCACTGGCCAGAATGATGATCGGAGAGCCGGAAGCTATTCTTCTGGATGAGCCGTTTTCCGCACTGGACGGTTACCTGAAGGATGTGCTCCAGCGGGAGATGCAGGATTTCCTCAAGGACTATCCGGGAGATATGATCCTTGTGACACACAGCAGAGATGAGGCCTATAAATTCTGCAAGGAGCTTTCCATTGTACATGAAGGCAGGATCCTTGTGACTGGGGAGACAAAGCAGCTGTTTGAGAGACCGGGACTTCTGGAGGCAGCAAAGCTTACCGGCTGTAAGAATTTTTCCAGAGCGGAGAGGCTGGGACCTCACGAGATCTATGCGGCGGACTGGAAAATGAAGCTCCATACCGAAGAAAATGTAGATGAGGATATTACCCATGTAGGGATCCGCGGCCACTGGATCCGCCCGGAATCAGAGCCGGGTGAGAACTGTATGGCAGTGCAGGTAGACCAATACATAGAAACTACATTTGAACATCAGTATATGATCCGAAACAAAGCGGAAGAGAATGCTGCCGGATTATGGTGGATGCGTCCCAAAAACAGCTTTACGGAGGATCCGGATAAAGATCTTCCGGAATATCTGTATCTTCCACCGGAGCATCTGATGCTGCTGAAATAAAGAAAATCCCGGAAACAGACATTATCTGCTGTTTCCGGGATTTTTTGTGCACCTGCATTTTTGATGGATTTTTGCGGACAGGAGCTATTTTCCGTGATTTCCGGAATAGGTGATGTAATCGGACACCATCATGGCAAGCTTGAAGGCCAGTGCATCCTCAAAGGTACGGATATCCAGGCCAAACCGCTTCTGCAGCTTTTCAAAACGGTACACCAGAGTATTCCGGTGCACATAGAGCTGTCTGGAGGTTTCAGAAAGGTTCAGGTTATTTTCAAAGAAGGTCCGGATGATATTGAGGGTTTCGTCGTCAATAGATTCCAGGGATTCTTCTCCGAAGATCTCGCCTACAAACATGTTGCAGACCTGAGTGGGAAGCTGATAGATCAGACGTCCGATGCCCAGACGGTTGTAACCGAAAACGTTTTTGTCAGCATAAAAGATCTTGCCGACCTCCAGAGCAGTGCGGGCTTCCTTGTAGGCATCGGAAAGCTCCATGATATCATCTGCAACATTGCTGTAGGAAACCCAGGCAGAGGTCATGGCCTCTGTATTGAGCATATCCACCAGCATGCAGGCGATACCATCCAGCTCTTCGTAGCTTTCGGTGCTCTGAAGCTCACGTACTACGATGATGCCGGAATCATCCAGTGCAGTGATAAAATCCCGTGTACGGGCAGAAAAGATGTTGCGGATGGTAGCCAGGGCATTTTCGTCCTTGTGCTGCTTGGTTTCCACAAGAAATACCGCACGGCGGGCGGAAGGTGTGATATGAAGACGGGCAGCCTTGTTAAAAGCTTCTACCTGGGAATAACGGTCCAGGAGAAGATTTTGCATAAAGGAGTTCTTGTCTGTTTTTTCCGTATAGGCAGTGAGGAGACTTTCTACCTGGCAGACAGCAAGCTCTCCGATGGTAGAAGCCTGCTCTCCGGAGCCCCATACGATCAGAAGCATATTGCTCTGAGGTGTGTTGTTCAGCTTGTACAGACTGCAGCTGCGGTTGGAGATGCATAAGGCAGGATCCTCCCGGAACTGAGCAAGCTTTTCAGAAGAAGGAAGTCGGTGGTCCCCTGTGGAAATGTATATCTGGTCATTTTCATCCAGAATACAGAAATCAAGACCGCTGATCCGGTTCCAGTCATCCAGACATTTTTGAATTGTTTGCTGTATTTTCATAAAAAGCGTCCTTTCTGATGTGAAATAAAACTAGTGAAATAAAAAGAAACCCCGGGAAATCATATCCCCCGGGGTTACATTCTGTTTTTATGATTCGACGAGAATTAGTTTGTGATAGTAAGCTCTGTCTCTTTGTCGAAGAAGTGAGCTTTCTCCATATCGAATGCAAATCTGATCGGATCACCGGTCTTAGCTGTTGTACGAGGATCAACTCGTGCTGTAACCTGAGTTCCGTCAACATCGAAGTACAGGAATACTTCAGCACCAAGAAGCTCGTAAACTTTAACTACGGAGTTCATTGGTTTGCTTGGAGATGTCTCAAGGAACATCTGAGAATCATGGATATCCTCAGGACGGATACCAAGAACAACTTTCTTTCCAACATAGCCTTTGTCTTTCAGGACTTTAGCCTTAGCTGCCGGAACGATAACCTCATGCTCACCACCGATTGTAGCAATTACATTGCCGCCTTTCTCGGAGATAACAGCATCAAGGAAGTTCATCTGCGGAGATCCCATGAATCCTGCAACGAAGAGGTTGCCTGGTTTCTGATACAGGTTCTGTGGTGTATCAACCTGCTGAACAACACCGTCTTTCATAACAACGATTCTGGTACCAAGTGTCATAGCCTCTGTCTGGTCATGTGTTACATAGATGATGGTAGCACCAAGTCTCTGATGGATCTTGGAGATCTCGATACGCATCTGTACACGAAGCTTAGCATCCAGGTTGGAAAGAGGCTCATCCATAAGGAATACCTTAGGATTACGAACGATAGCACGTCCCATAGCAA
>ENA-OPSD01000559-OPSD01000559.1-human-gut-metagenome-genome-assembly--contig:-NODE-559-length-34640-cov-5.574584_pt1 | contig 34640 bp, 43 predicted proteins | sample MGYA00241453_ERZ501898 | MGnify/ENA primary metagenome ERZ501898 (study PRJEB25962, sample SAMEA2042226) | human gut metagenome | biome: human gut; feature: human-associated habitat; material: faeces... | reverse complement strand
TCCATGGTCGGATATGACAAAGTAATTCAGGCCATTGCACAGCTGAAAAGAACAGATAACAACACGCAGGGCGGCCGGTAAGGTCGCCTTTTCCTATGGGAGGGACGTACATGACAGAGCAGGAATTTATCAGCTTTATGGGGCCACTGGCGCAGGCAGACATGGCGAAAAGCGGCGTACTGGCTTCAGTAACAACGGCGCAGGCAATCCTGGAATCCGGTTACGGTAGCACGGAGCTGGCCAGAAATGCAAACAACTTTTTTGGGATGAAATGCAGCTTGTCCGGGAACACCTGGCCAGGCAGCACCTGGGACGGCGTAAGCAAGTACCGGAAGCAGACCGGAGAAGAGGACGCGAACGGAAACGCCTACACAATTACAGCAGATTTCCGGAAATATGCAAGTGCTGCAGATAGCGTGGCAGATCACAGCGCATATTTACTGGGCGCCATGAACGGAAACAAAAAGCGTTACGCAGGCCTGAAAGGAGAAACGGATCCGGCGAAAGCTATCGGAATCATTAAGGCAGGCGGATATGCAACAGATACAAGGTATGTAAACAAAGTCCTGAGTATTATCAGCAAATATAATTTGACGAAATACGACCAGGCAGCAAAGGGAGGAGTGAGCAATTTGAAAATTAACCAGAACCCGAACTTCGGAACACACAACACAAGCCCACGTAGCGGAGAAATTGAGTACATTGTTATCCACTATGTAGGTGCAACAGGTACCGCAAAGAACAATATTGACTATTACAATCAGCGCAGCACGACACAGGCAAGCGCTGATTTTTATGTCGGCTTCGAGGGCGAAAAGTGGCAGTATAACCCGAACCCGAAAGCCCGTTACTGCTGGGCCGTAGGCGGCGGAAAACAGTCCAGCTATGGCGGCAGCCTGTACGGCGTGGCCAGAAACGCCAACAGCGTGTCCATTGAAATGTGCGTAAGAAACAAAGGAAACAAGAACGCCAACAGCAAAGACTGGTATTTTGAGCAGGCAACCATTGACAGCGCAGTGGAACTGACCAAGTACCTCATGAAGCTGTACGGGGTACCGGCTTCCAGAGTCATCCGCCATTTTGATGTAAACGGCAAGTTATGCCCTGGCGTGTACGGATGGAACTCCGCAAGCGGATCTGAAAGCGCATGGAACGACTTTAAAAAGAGAATCGGCAGCGGTGCAGTAGCCACACCAGCAACACCGGCACAGCCAACTACTGCAAAGAAATATTACAGAGTCCGCAAGACCTGGGCGGATGCAACAAGCCAGAAAGGAGCCTTTGAGAATTATGACAACGCCAAAGCGTGCGCTGATCAGAACAAAGGTTATAAGGTGTTCGACTGGAACGGCAAGCAGGTTTATCCGGCGGCAGCATTCCAGCCGTACCAGGTGCGCGTTGAAATTACGGACCTGAACATCCGGACAGGCCCAGGAACCGGCTACGCCAAAACACAGTATATTCCAGTAGGAACCTATACCATTGTTGAGGAAGCGAACGGAAAGGGAGCGACCAAGTGGGGCCGCCTGAAATCCGGAGCCGGCTGGATCAGTCTGGACTATGTAAAACGGGTATAATAAGCCCGTTGTCTATTCTGTATCATTTCGGCAAGACTTTTTGTCTGTTATTCCGGGATTTACAGAAATGAAAATATAGTGTAAAATGCGCCGAAGAGGGGGTTCTCAAGGGGGGCAGGCAAACGCCTGAAACCTGGGAGCCACCCTCTTTTTTTGTGCTTAAAAATAGTTGTCTATCTTGTATCCTTTTCATGCACTTCACTACACTAAAGTTTGTCTATTCGGTCTATGGAATATAAACCGCCATTGGTTTATAATAAAGACAGTTGAAAGAGAGAGATATGGAGGTAAACGAAATGAGTGTAGCAGAAACAATTTTACAGCAGTTAGGCGGCCAGAGATTTACAGCAATGACAGGCTCAAAGAATTACCTGGCAGACGGCAATAGCCTGAGAATGACGCTTGCAAAGAACCACAGCAAGGCAAACCGCCTGACAATTACCCTTGACGAGGCAACAGACACATACCGGATGCGCTTTTATAAGTACACAGCGGGACGCCTGAACAAGAAAACCTTTGAATGGGTACCAGACAAAGTTGTTGAGGTAGCAGAGTTTGACAATGTATATTGCGACATGCTGCAGGAACTGTTTACACAGGTAACATGGATGTATACCAGATTATAAGAAAGTGGAGGGCATGATATATGCAGATTAAAAGATTGAGAAATACACATTTTGGAACCAAGAAAATCAGCCGCGTGGTAACAGGCTGGGCTCTGTACGAACCTGGCAAAGGCTGGGTTGCCTTTAGTGCAGACCGTGACGAGTTTGGTATTTTGGTACCATACATCCCGTGCGGCGGCAAGAGAGCACTGCAGAGCATTTTGGATGCTGGCGGCTTTTGTAGCTTTGAGGGTATGGAGTATGTGCAGGAGCTGGCAGCGTAAGCTGCCGGATCCGGAAAGGGGTATGCTATTATGATGATTAGAGAATTTGTTGACCGCACGGGATTTGAGCCGACGGCCACGGAATACGCAGCCATTGAAGAAAAATATTACAGTTTTGATGGCTCAAAGGATGAATTTTGCAAGGCATGGGTTAAGGACGGAGGAATCCAGCGATTGACACGCCAGCGGGCAGAAAAAATTGCAGATCTGGAAAAACAGATTCTGGAAGAGCGCAGAGTTTGGCAAGAGCAAATGAAAGGCGCACAGATTATGGTTGAAAAAATGCGCGAACAGTTGGATCGTGAGCTTGAATGGAAACCCGCAGAAAACGCTGGCACAGGAATGAGCCAGGAGGACTATGAAGAACTTGCTAAAATAGGTACATGCCTTACAGTTCAGGAAGCAGAAAAGTTTTTGTATACAGAGTGTGGATTTGCACCGGAAAATATACTCATACTGGACAAGGCAAGTAGTTACGAGGTAAACAAGTACAGACGATTGCGCGAGAGCGGAACGTGGGAACGCAAACCAGTATACTGTTCAAGTGATTATAATTATATCCGGTTTGATTGCATGGGATGGCAGTGGGAACTGATTAACGGAGAACTGCAACGGTATTATTGATTGAGGAGGGCGGCATGGTAAAAAGAGAATGGTACCGGGACCGGTACAACAGCAAGAAAACATGGGAGGTCGTAAAGATGGTAGGCGGCTACTATTTACGCCAGTATGTTGACGGGCAGCAGGTAAATACCGGACTCCGGACAACAAAGGCTTTTATTGCAAGCATTGGTATTTTTGAATTTGAAAGAATCGCATAGGAGGGCAAAGTTATGACGAATTTAGCAAACAAAATCGGCGGCGCATTATTTGGTGTAGCAGTAGGGGACGCACTGGGCGCTCCGCTGGAATTTATGAACGCAAAGGAAATCCAGCACAAGCACGGAACTGTGAAAGAAATGATCGGCGGTGGATGGCTGAATGTAAAGCCGGGAGAAGTTACCGACGACACGCAAATGACGATCGCAGCAGCCCTGGGCGTAGCAATGCACCCGGATAATCCAGAGCCATGGGCGGGCAAGCATTTTGCAGAGTGGGCCATGGGTGGCCCGAAAGATATAGGCGGCACCTGCCGCAGTGCGATCACAAACGCCCTGCAGATGATGCTGGGACGGCCAGATCTGAAAGATTGCAAGGGCCTGGCACCATATGAGCTATGGGAGCAGGCAGCACAGCTGACAGCGCAGCAGAACGGGAACAGAAGCGCAGGCAATGGTGCCCTGATGCGTACCGTGTACCCTGGTCTGTACTATACAGACGAAAGCAGAGCCATAGAGGTTGCGGACAGAATCGGACGCCTGACACACTGGGATGATTTAAGCGCGGAGGCTTGCCAGCTTTATACAAAAATGGTATACTACTTAATCATGCACCATGCAGACCCGGTGCAAAAACTATGCAACGGCCTAAACGACATAACAAGGGGCACACGATACAGCCGAAAGGCAGAACCGGTAAAACTGAACCCTAGCGGTTTTGTGGTTGATTCCTTGCATTGTGCGCTGCACTGCCTGAGAAGCACAAAGAACTTTGAGGCGGCCGTTGTTAAGGCAGCAAACCTGGGAGGCGACGCGGACACAATCGCGGCCATTACTGGCGGATTGGCAGGCGCCCTGTATGGATATGAGAAGATTCCGCTCCGGTGGCGTATGGTACTGGATAGCGATACAAAGAGTACACTGATCAGCCTGACAGGCGACGCAGCGAAAAACCACGAGGAGAAAAAGAGATGAAAGCTATCTTGAATTTAAGTTTTTCTGATGAAAAGGGAATAAATTGCACCGCTTGTATGTTGAGTTTTTCAAAGGGAGAGCATTACCATTGCGCGGCATTGGGCACAAGACCTGTATGCCCGGAAGAGGGGTGCAGAAAAGATTGCCCTCTAAAAAGGGAGGAATAAAGATGGCAGCAACATACGGTAGAAAATTTAAAGGTGCCTCGCGCCGGGTACCGATAACAGTCCACGCACCACTTGATCGGCTTGACGTTATTGACGAGTACGTGGAAGAAAGGCGCCAGCAAGAGGGAAAAGCATACAGCCGCTCTGATTTTTACGAGGAGGCAGCCGCCTTGTATTTGGAAAAGCTGGGAAGAGGGCAAACAGAATGATGTGTACCAAAATTGTACCGGAAATTTTGAGAGCCAGAAAAACCATAAATAATATAAATAATAAAAACAATAAAAACGTGTATGAAACATATAAAAACAGCAGCCGCTAAAACGTTGTTATTGAGTTTGAGTAACGGATTTATTTTTTCGCACTGCCTTTTGACATTTTTTTCGTAACATCCCTTGTCAAAAACCAGTGCCTCCCGTTTATTCAATTTTCATCCGCTTCCAGCCCAAAAGAAGAAAAATAAACCCAAAAGAACCACCAAAAACCTTGTCTCAGGAGAAATCCTGGAACAGGGTTTTTTTAATGGAAAAAAGAGAAGAGAAACCCAAAAGAAACCTTAAAAAGGCTTAACTAAGCCAAAAACCAGGCATCAAAGGTCTGTGAAAAAAAGAAAAAGAGATTTAAAAAATGAACAGAAAAAAAGGAGGGGCGCGGAAAGATTGTCCGAAAAAAGAATAAAAAAAGATAGTCTGTTGCAGCCAGATTATCTTGATATCTTATGGATAAAGCCTTCCCGGTTTTGACAAATGAAATTACGAAAAAAGTGTCAAAAGAGGGTGCGAAAGGACAATTTTGCAAAAACAGACCAAGTATTTATGCTGGTTCCAAGCAAATTCCGTTATTTTTTGGCAACGGATTGGCAACACTTTTTGCAATATCCATTGAATAAAATTATATTTGTATAACATAAAAATCTTACTGATGAGCTGTTTCCAAAATTGGAAAGAGCAGTCAGTAAGGTTTTTTGCATTTCTTTATTGCTTCTCTTTTTTCAGTGCCTTGATGAGTTCGTCAGAGAGTTCCTGAGACGGAACTTTTGCCCGAATCTTGGAGGTGTCCAGTTCCGGATAGTTATATCGCCAGGTATCGTATTCTTCCTGGCTGATTTCTCCGGCTTCCAATTTTGCAGCCATTTGCTGCCATGCATGAAAAGGTTCGAACAGGTGCTGATATTCTTTGTGCTCCCGGTCAAGTCGGAGGCAGAGTTCTCCGTCAATTTCTCCAATCTTGATACCATACATATCTTCCAGTGCAAAGAGGGTGTGCATGAGACCAAGATAGGAGTCAATGTTCGGAACATTGATTGCTCTGGTGCTTACACCGAAGATCTGTGCCATTTCTTTGACCAGATCAGCTTTAGGGGTTTGGGCTTCTGCTCTTGGGGCAGGATTTGAAGCAATCGGACAAAAATTAGAAGATGTATTTGTAAAACGTGAACAGAAGAATTTAGAATATATTGCAAATTATCCGTATGCAAATAAATATATCGTGAGAGAGGTTAAAGAAATACAGGACGATATGGATTACGCCAAAGAGTTTGGTTTGAAGAAGAATTTCTTTGGAATATATTCTCCGGAAAATGAGCCTTTATATTTAGCATATAGTGAAGGAGAGAAATTTGGAAAGTGTAAATATACATTCGTAGACATGGCTGAGAATGAAAAGGCATTTTTGGTAGCAAAGAAAAAAAGTTGCATTATTGAGTGCGGACATATTAAGTATGAATTAAAATCCAGCGAAATGTTCGATAAGAGAAAATTCAACTTGGTGAATAGTGATTATAGAATGGAGTGTAATGACACTGGCTCTGAAATAAAGGTATATGGAAAAAAAGGAAAGCACATTCTGATTCAGATTAACAAAGTACCTTCTGATTTAGGAATGAAATGGGGAGAGTATATAATCGGTTGTAATGAGAGACAAGATGTAATACTGACCATGCTGCTAGGAATAGCAGTAGGAACAATTTTGATGTAGTCAGCGAACTTGTTGGAGGTCGATTAACTATTAGCCTGGAGGAATACTTATGAAGATGTATCAATTGAATTGCCCTGCTTGTGGTGCGACTGTAGAAATTGAACAAGATAGAAAATCCATGTTCTGTTCTTACTGTGGTAGCAAGATATATCTGGATGATGGAGTAAAACGTGTAGAGATTACTAAAAAAATTAACTACCATCAAACATATACTGATGAGGCAAAAATTAGGGAACACGAACGAAAAGAAAAGATTCAGTTAAAACAGCTCGAATATGAAGAGCGTGAAAAAAAGAGAAACGATAGGGTAGTGTTTGCTTGCATGGGGATAATGTTTTTGATTGCAGCAATATGTTTCGGGATTAGTAGATTTTATGAGGAGGCAGGAAAACCGGATGCAAATGAAGTGCAGGTTCCGTTTTCTTCAAAGGATTTAAAAGGGGAAAACTATGAACAAGTAATTATTGATTTGGAAAATGCGGGTTTTGTAGAAATCACTACTAAAAAGAATACAAATCTAGTAACAGGGTTCATCACAAAAGATGGCTCAGTTGAAAAAGTATCAATAAATGGTGACTCTGATTTCGAAGAGAGACATATTTTCGGAAGAAGCTGCAGTTGTTGTTACTTATCATACGTTCGAAGATAAAGATTAACGTAGGAAAGCTTGAATTTGAAGGAGAAATCTGTTTGACATATCTAGTGTATGATGCTAATATGATTATAGAAAAGGTGCTACCGATAGACGGTTAGCCCACATAATGATTAGTTAAGAAAATAACCGTTCAGTTTGCGAGGCTGGTGCGGTTATTTTTTGTGTGATTGCATCCTATTGCGTAACCAAGTCCAAAGGCTGTTAAGCATAAGCTGATAACAGCAATCAGACCTTCGAGAGTCAACATTAGCATCCCCTCCTTTAGCAAGATTTCCGCAGATAGTCTGGGGATTTCTATGTAAACAGAGGGTCACAGTCCCTCTGGAGAAGGACTAACCGCCTACCGTGCATGGTAGCACTATGGGATGATTATAACAGAGTGTATATTAAGATACAATAATATTTGAGAATGTATGGTTGTCATATCTGTATTATTATATTACTATCACAAAACGAGGTTCAAATGATACATTGAAATGTACAAAATGTACTTTGCAATATACATGAATGGACGTATAATATATACAGGTAAATGAAAAGAGGGGGACAGTGGAGTGGAAAGAGTCATATTTTGGAATAATAAAGGTGGAACAGGAAAAACAACATTAGCATTTCAATTATTGACTGAGTATGCAAATCAAAATAAAGAGAAAAAAATACTAGTTATTGATGTTTGTCCACAAGCAAATTTATCGGAATTGTTACTGGGAGGGCTAAATCAAGGTGGCAGCGCTATTTTACTAATGAGACAGGGGGCGACTCCGAGAGCTACAATTGGAGGATATTTCCAAATGCGTTTGCCATCTCCATATAGTGCGCCAACCTTTAATCCCAAAGATTATTTAACAAAACCACATCAATATAATGAATACATTGATGAAAATATTGATTTGCTATGTGGTGATGCTATGTTAGAATTACAGTCTAATGCTATTTCTACATTAGCTAATAATCAGATTCCGGGAACGAATACTTGGGTGGCAATTATCAATTGGCTGAATGATTTTATTCAACCAATTGAAAACGAGTATGATGTGGTGTTTTTAGATGCAAATCCAAGCTTTTCGATGTACACGCAGATTGCAATTGCTACATCAACAAAAGTAATATTACCTGTAATGGCTGATGATTCATCTCGACGGGCAATCCAGAATGCATTTTCTTTGATATATGGATTGAAGTTGCCATCAGAAATTTATAGCAAATATGCTTTTGCCGAAAAATTGAAAGAAGTAAATATGCCTTTGCCAAAAGTCTATATGATACTAAAAAATAGATTAACGCAATATATGGGGGCTGCTTCAGCATATGCGACAGTTTTAAATGAAATTAACAAAGATATTGTGTCATTGTTGGAAATATATCCTAGCATTTTTGAATTTGACTGTATAACAGACGGAATTATTGATGTAAGAGATTTTCAGACAACAGGTGTTGTTGCTGCTGCACGAGGTTGCCCTTTTCAAAAGTTGAAAGCTGGGCGCTTAGAAGTAATGGGAAAACGGGTTGCAGTGAGAGAAGAATACAGACAAAATTATATAAAAAATATTAATTTAATTGTAAGAAGAATGAATAAGGATTTATAATTCTAGAGAGAGGAGAAACTGAAATGAGAAAAACAAGAAGTGATTGTACCGTTGGAACATTTGAAAAGAAACATGGACTTCCGCCAGGAACAATTAGGAATAAGGATGGACGAGATACGCGGAGTGACAAAAAATAGGAACAATAAGGAAAGAGGCGGAGCGAGGGAAGTGATTTGATAGTAACATAATGGCAACGCTATCAGAAAAAAGAGTATATTAGACTTAGAGAGATTTGAGGATATGTACCAACCATGGAATGAAGCATGATGAGAGATAAGGAAAGAAAATTGATTTATGAATTTATTAAAGGCTAGAGTATTTTTGCAAAAACATAAAAAAATCATAATTGTTTCAGAATTAGGAATCTTGTTTGTAATATTGTTTTTGCTTTGTAAAAGTATTAATAAGGAGCTTGTTATAAATAATCCGACAATGTTTGGCGTTTTAGGAACACTTCTAGGTGCAATAATAGGTGGTGTTTTCTCTTTGATGGGATCCGTATGGGTAAATTCAAAGCAGCAACGTGCAGTGCAAAATATAAAACGGAAAAATGTAATTTATAGTCCATTATATGATGAATTGGTCGATATTCAAAATAGTATTCTGGAACAGAATCCATATCCCAATTATATAGTATTTAAAAAAGATAGGCAAACAATATTACCTCATCCGCAATTTTCAGCATGGAGTAGAATAAAGGCAGATACTCGATACTTAGAGGTCCCTGATTTATTGAGGAAACAAATGGATAAATTGGAAAATTCAATACATGAATATCAAGAGATAAGAGGGATTGTGAATGATGAAATAAAAGATATTTTAAATTCTGTGCTAGTTGATAATGGTTTGAGTCCATGTACTATCATAAACATTGGAGAAGTTATATCACGGGATATTTTGAGCAATAGACATATAGATATTTATCATGAAGCAATGGAAATAGGAAATGATAAGTCTTTAAATGATACTCTTAGAAATACTATTAATGCGCAAATATTTCAAAAGGCGGAATGTACTCAAAGTATTATTGAGGTAAGGAAACGATATGATAATTGGATTAATGTTCAGAAACAAACAATAGAGATGCTTTCTTTGTTAATCAAACAAGTCATATTGCTGTATGAGGGCTAAGATATGAATAAGGGAATAGATAAATTTAGGGTTCAAAGAATTTTACAAGAAAAAATTGAAACGGATCCAGATTTGAAATATTATATTGATAATGTCTATATTACAAAGTTAGTTGATTTGTTAATTGAAGGTATAGGCGAAGTGGTAGAAACAAATAATAAAAAATTAGTTGAAGATATATTTCGCAGACGTTAAATAGTATAAAGCTTTTATATTGTGTTCATGGCAACATTCTGGCAACAGTTCATCAGAAAGCCAGTGGAAATTATGTAATAGAAATAAAAATTTGGTATATTGTGCGCGAAACCTTAATAAATTCCGTTAAGCCTTGACGCAACAGAGCCGAGTTTGAATAATTTCTGTTTGTTCGCAAACCTCATTATTCAGTTTTTTGTAAAAATGAATAATCTATACACTTTAAGGTTCTGAATCTACATAGTAGGTTCGGAGCCTTATTTTTGTGTGACAGTAAAAATAAACCCCCTGCTATGCAGGGGGCGGGAAGATCTTTAGATATAAGTAATCTCCTGTGTTAAAATAAATGTATGGTTCTATGTCAAGATTTAGTACAAGTTAAAATGAGGTTTTCCCCATTTTAACCGGCCATCAGCAATTCGTGCTGTTGTACTCTACGATAAAGTTCTTCATAATCATTTGGTGACATATAGTTGCAGTGACTATGAATCCGTTTTGTATTGTAGAATGCCTCCAGATACTCGAATACTAATCGATATGCATGCCCATAATCGCGGATTTTGAAGCGATTTAACCATTCACGCTTAATCAGTGAATGAAATGACTCAATACAAGCATTGTCCCATACAAAAGAAGTTGAAGCCGAAAGTACAGCCTTTATCGTTGCTACACTTTTGGGACTGGATACTAGTGATTACAGCTTTGAATATATTGCCGGATGGAACGGCAAGGACAATCTGAAAGCATTGAGTGCAGCCATGAAGCAGGTACAGGATATCGCAAATCAGATGTATGACAATATTATACAGCAGCTAGATCGTGTGGCATAGAAAGGACATGAAGCTATGAAAACAGAAAAATATGTAAAGATAATCACTTCATTTGCCCGGATGTACGGTGTAGCAGAAACATTAAAAGATTTACCATTTCGTAATCAGGAAGAAACATATTTATTGTTTTCAACTTGGGCGAAAGAGTATCTGAAAGAATCTGATACAGATATGGTGGGATTTTTTGAAAAGAAAATAAGTGAATTGTGAAAGAGATACTGAGGATAAAAAAGTATCTTGATTTTATATTCATATGGATGTTACGATCAGAACATTAATTACCCGAAGGAGAAAAAAAGAATGAAGAAATTAACACAAAGCAAGATAACATTGTTTGTAGCTTTGCTTATTGCAGTGCTGTCATTAAGTATCTTTCCGGCTAAAAAAGTATCAGCAATGGAAATGAGCATTCCCAGCAAAAGCGGAAAGACAGTTTGCTGTATGATGGTAGACAAGAAGAACACAGAGTACGGCATCTACGGCGAAGATTTACGAAAGCTCCCACATGGGAAAAATATGACCGTTCTCAGTTTCAAGTCTAGTAACGAGAAGGTAATCAAAGCCTGGACAAAGAAATATGATTTTGATAAAAAGACCTATCCTGTGTTGAAGTTAAGAAAGCCGGGTACTGCAAAATTAACACTGACTTACAAATCCGGTTCAAAAAGATATAATTATACAGTAAAAGTACAGGTTATCAAATACCAGAATCCATTCAAAACCTTCAAAATTGGCAATAAGAATTATGCATCTGTATATAACAAAGTGAATATGTATGGTGCTACATTAAGAATGCCAACATTAAAAAACGGTACTTATAAATTTGCTTTAAAACCGAATAAGAATTTTACAATCAATACCGCTAAATTACAGCAGACTTATGGAAACACAGCAAGAAATGTAAATATTAAGAATGCAAAGAAAGTTAAGATAACGAAGGATGCGTATTTCATGTTTATGATGAAATACAAAAACATGGACATTGTGAATGTATGTTTCCAAGGATAAGAATCACAGATACCTGATACAAGAAAAGACAAATCATATAATTTTTTCAGAAACAACAATTTAAACATCATTTCTGGTTCTTTCGCTGGACGACCAAAATGTTCACAGTACTGTTTACGTAACATAGGATTTACAAAACTAAAATCTACATTTTCTTTAATTCTACGCAGAAGATGATTGGCAGGAATGATTACTTCATAAATCCCCTGATAAGGTGACAATGATAGTTTTAACTGTGAATTATCTCTCAACATCGAAGAATTCCCCTTCCTACTTATATTTGCGTTATGAAAAGGATGAAAGCAGACAAGAGTCTTAGATATAACTATGATACTGACCGTTTTGAATCAGACAGCCGTAAGGAAGATGATATCTTTTTAAATTTAGAGATGCTCTGTGAAAATAAAATCGAAACATCTGACCGATCTGAAGGAGCTATAAGTCGAAATGATCGTATAAAAGCCATGGAGAACATGGTACATTCCCTGATCAGTGACCGATTACTGGAACTCAGTAAGTATGTATTGCTGGATCCAATCGGCAAAAGAATACTGATCGACAAAAGTTCAATGCAGACTGACGGATATCAGGTGCTCATTAACTAGGAGGCAGATATGAGATTTAGAAAAAATGTGCCTGCGGAGCACAGAGAATTCCTGCAGGAACAGTTAAAGCAATACAAAAAAGAAATGACCATGACGAAAGATGAGTTACGTGAATTGGAAAAATGGGTAGCCAGTGGACGAAGCCCATATGATAACGGCGACTATATTTATAGCGAAAACGGATGCCCAATGGACTTTGTCAGCGCAATGCGTTTCCAGGATGAAATGTATGAATGGTGGATGAGTCTTTCAGAAGAAGAACGAGAACAAGAATTAAGGGAGCTTCGCGGGGATTATGATACTGTTTCAGACAGCATAATCATAGATACTGAATGGAGTGATCCGGCAATGGGTCCGGATGCTGAACTTCCGTTCAGTTGATGCGCTTGACGGGTCAATTCACAGTGTAAAAAATCGGATTTACATACAGAAATGACCCACTTGAAAATCAGGTGATTTCTGAATTCAGGTGGGTCAAAATTAAACGTAAAAGTGGGTCAATTTTACTTGACAATCAACAAGAAGAAGCCCCGAATTGTATGCTACTACAATTCGGGGCTTCGTTCTTTGCTACAAGTATTTTTGGAATTACTTTTTGCCTATTGGCATTATATTATATGCAAATCTGAAAATCAATATACCGATAAATGGGAAATCGAGAAGAAAAATATTCTGTTTTTTTGGAATAAAAAATGCGAATGCATTTTGAAACCTATGAGATTTTCAAGATTAGTTAAATGTGGTAGAATTCATATAGAAAATACTAATGAAAGGTTATCAAGATAAAAATGGAACGAGATTTTATCTCAATATTTATTTTTGCACTGGGAACAGCAGGAAGTATATACATTTTTAAAAGTATATTTGATTTTGTAATAAAGAGAAATTTTTCAAAATTATATGGAACAGGAAAATTGCCGAGAAGCATAAAGGTAAGAAAGAAATCAAATGAGAAAGGGGAAAACTATTATTATCTAAATTATCCTTATTGGTCTGTAAGTAAAAAGGACGGTACAGCAGACAGGAGAGTAAAGAAAAACTATATCATATGGAAGAGAAGTAAATTATATGTTGAAAACTATTTGGTTTTTACAAAAAGACCATATGAGTTAGTTGGAGTAGTCAAAAAATTGCGTTTGCAAGGCATTGCAATAGATTTATGTAAAGAAGAAAGAATAAAACGTGCCGACCTTTTAAAGAAGAAAGAGACATTTGCGTGTAATAGTGATATTCAAAAAATCGTTGATTATTATTCGGAGAAACCAACTAATTTTGAGGGATTATGCTCGGAATTATTTGAAAGTTTAGGATATATAGCTAAACTAACTCCCCCGACAAATGACGGAGGTTATGATATATTACTTACCAGAGGGGGAGAAAAAACGATTGTTGAATGTAAATGCTATTCAATAGGACATAAAGTTGGGCGTCCGAATATCCAGAAACTTGTAGGGGCAAATAATGTTGTATTAGCAGATAAAATGATTTTTATAACAACAAGTGATTTTTCCGGTGCAGCTATTTCTTACGCTGAAGAGGTGGAAGTAAAACTGATAAATGGTAATAAGTTAATGGAACTTTTACACAAGCAGGGTTTTATTGAAAAAGAAAAAGTTAAGATAAATGTGATGGAATGCCAGCTAGAAACGGCAGACTTATATCCATATGTTCCACGCGATATATATGAAAGTTTTTTTGAATGATTTTTGAAATATTTTTGAAAATTATTAAGAGAAATGGAGCAGTAACTCCGGGACATCTCAGAATTCCGGAGACCTATGAGATGGCGAGAGAACTTGCTGATTATATAGAGAATCTGGGAATTGAGGAATGGAAATAATAAGAGAAGCTAAACAATAGGAGAAAAATATGGGAAAAGAAAATGGAAAGAATGTAGGATTCCCTGAGGATTTCATCTGGGGTGCAGCAACGAGTGCATATCAGATCGAAGGTGCAGTAAAAGAAGATGGCAAAGGTGAACACATCTGGGATGTGTATACAAAAGAACCTGGGAAAGTATATTCCGGCCACACCGGCGAAGTGGCATGCGACCATTATCACAGATATAAAGAAGATGTTCAGTTAATGAAAGAAATGGGCCTGAAAGCTTATCGCTTTTCCATCGACTGGTCACGGGTTTTACCAGATGGATTTGGAAGAGTGAATGAGAAAGGTATTGAATTCTATAACCATCTGATCGACGAGCTTGTGGAAAATAAGATCGAACCATATATTACTTTGTATCACTGGGAACTTCCGTATGAAATCTATAAAAGAGGCGGATGGATGAATCCGCAGATCGTGGAATGGTTTGGAGAATATGCGAAGCTTGTTGCAGAAAGATTCAGTGACAGGGTAAGTCATTTCTTTACATTGAATGAACCACAGTGCTTTGTCGGACTTGGCTTTCTTACCGGAGAACATGCACCGGGAGTAAAAGCACCCATGAGAGATACCTTTGAAATGGCACACAATGCCTTGAAAGCACATGGAAGAGCGGTACAGATGCTCCGTACTTATGGAAAACAGAAACTTACGATCGGATATGCACCGACATCATCTGTTTGTTATCCGGAAACAGATCGGCCGGAAGATATCAAGGCCGCAAGAAAGGCATATTTTTCTCTTCAGGAGGATGACAGTAACTGGACATGGAATGTGTCCTGGTGGTCAGATCCTGTTTTGCTTGGACATTATCCGGAAGAGGGATTGGAACGTTATGAAAAATATCTTCCGAAAATCACAGAGGAAGATATGCGCCTGATTTCAGAACCAATCGATATCTATGGACAGAATATTTATAATGGAAGATGCTTCCGTATGGGAGAAGACGGGAAACCACAGGAGGTTTGCCGGTATGAAGGTTTTCCAAAGACTGCGATCCAATGGCCGGTAACACCGGAATGTCTGCGTTGGGGACCGAAGTTCTTATATGAAAGATATCATAAGCCAATTTATATCACAGAGAACGGATTATCCTGCCATGACATGATTTCGTTAGATGGAAAGGTGCATGATCCAAACAGAATTGATTTTCTTGCAAGATATTTACGAGAACTGAAAAAGGCAGCAGAAGAGGTGGATATCAGAGGGTATTTCCAGTGGTCTTTAATGGATAATTTTGAATGGGCAAAGGGTTACTCGGACAGATTTGGACTTGTATATGTAGACTACAGGAACCAGCAGAGAATTATGAAGGATTCAGCATTTTGGTATAAACATGTGATAGAGATAAATGGAGCGGGATTATAAGAAGGAAATATTGAGAAAGGCAACTGCTGACTTTTGCTTTTTAGCGTACTAAAACCGGGAGAATAGGAAAAACAAAGGCGTTTTGCAGTCATCATTGCAAAGCGTTTTTTGTTTTTATCAGCAGTGATAAAGAGTGTGCGATAAACAGATAATACCAGAAAAGGAAGATGGTGGTCTTTCAATACAGTCAGGACATGCTCAAGATACCGGAACGGATTAAGGTTATTAGCCTTTGCAGTTTCCGTAATGCTGTAGATAATGGCACTGGCATTTGCGCCATCCAGACTGTCGATCAGCTTCCATTATGAAGGAAAAAGCAGCAAAAGAAAACCCCACCCCTCAAGATTGAGGGGCTGGGGAGTTGAATAGGCGAAGCCTATTTTTTATTACTTTTCCAAGAATTCAAGAATTTCCTGTTTTGTCCAGTGATTAAATCCCATCTTAGCCAGTGTACGGCCGGTTTTCATATAATCTTCATCATTATAATAAGATGCTAGGGTTACCAAGGCTTTGGCAATAGGAACTTCTATGCCACATAAATCAGCAAGTTCACAGAATGGTACAAACAGGAACGGAACATCCTCTGTAATATAACGAGCTTTGGAGGATGCAGGAGCATCTTTGATCTTGGAGTGCACAGAAGACTGACGATTAAAATCATAAATGCATTTGGCATGGGATGCATAGAGGGAGTTGTTGGCTTCCAACTCAGTGCGCAGATGCATATGCAGGCTTTCACCAACTGCCATACGCTCTCGATCCAGAGCATCTTCCACTTTTGCTACAGCGGTGGAGCAGCAATCGCCATAAAAGCTGAATTGACCGTTATAATTCTCGCAAATACCCATATTAAGAATGGAAAGGACAGGATGAGCACCGAAATTTATGTTCTCAAAGGCAGCCACCACAGGATTTGCCAAGAATTCGGGCAGGATAGGGAACACATCTTTTATAAGTGTTTCTAGCTCTGGTGTTCTTTTACTTTGAGGGAAAATACTCAGAGGCATAAATTCCTTAACGCCCATGATAGCAACAGCACCGGGGTGAGCCAGTCGGGTTGCCCAGGGAAGGCTTATCGTATCGATGAAAATGATATCGGTTCCTTTCTTTTGGGAATGAGAAAGCTTTTTATTCAGGATCAGACCGCCATAGTTACCCGGAACAATAAAAATCTTCATACCATCACGCAGGTGAGGCAGCATAGAATCAAACATAATCTCTTGAGCAAAGGATGGGCAAACCATCATGACGATATCAGCAAATTCCATTGCTTCCTTGATATCAGTGGTAGCCAGTGTAATCTTTGCAAATCCGGCATTCAGCATGGGTGCATCATTGAGTTCAGCAACAGCTTCGATACCGCCCTGTTCTTTCACAGCATTGACCTGAGCCGGGAATTTTGGGGAATCGTAAATACATACTTCATGACCAGATTTTCCCAGAGAATAGGCCATAGCCATACCTCCATTACCTGCACCGATAACAGTAATCTTACTCATAGTTACATAACCTCCTTGTTATATAGATATTAATTTGATAGATCTATGTTCTGTCCTTTAAGGATCAGACAATCAAAATTGCTGCAGTGACTACGACTAGGACAATGGCAATTGTAATAAAGAAGAAGGGAAGGATTGCCTTGACCCAACGAGGAAAGGGAACACCGGCAATTGCCAAAGCACCCATCAAAACAGCCTGCGTAGGAGAAATAAAATTCATGGTTTCAGATCCTGCAGCGCAAACCATGACAGCAAATTCCTTGCCGACCCCCATAAACTCACCCAGAGAACCAATAATAGGAATGGTTGCAGTAGCAAGCCCTGAAGAAGATGGGATAAAAAAGGACAGGAAGATATAAACAATATAGGCAATACCAGGGAAAACGATTCTGCTGACTCCGCTCATAACGACCTCACCAAAGTGGAGAATGGTATCCATGATCAGTCCGTTAGACATGATAACAGACAATCCTTTCGCACAGCCCAAGGTAATGGCAACGCCGAGGATATTCTGGCAGCCGCTCGTAAACAGGCTGATCATTTCCTTTTCTCCCATATGGGACATTTTTCCGATGATTAAAGCATCCAGTAAAAAGATAACCGTCAGTTCTTTCATTCCCCAGCCTCCCAGAGGCGCCATATGTGCAATAAGGCTTCCAAACAAAGGAATGTTACAAATTGCATTATGAATCTGTTCGAAAATATAAATTCCAAACTTATCAGCCCAAGGAATAATGGCTATAATCATAATTACAAAAGCTCCGGCAAAGACGGACAGAATAGATTTTCGCTGTCTTGTAAATTCTGGCATCTCCTCAGTATTCAATTTATTGATATGTGTTTCTATTTGCGAACGCATGTCGTATACAACTGATTTTGTCGGATCTTTGCGAACCTTTTCTGCATAGTGCATTGTGAAAAGAATGGAAGCAATAACCATAGCAACATAAAGAACTACACGAATCAGCATGCCGTCTGCCAGAGATATCCCTGCAACGCTAGAGCCAATACCAACGGAGAAAGGATTGATCAGAGCACCTACAATGCCGGCACCAGCCCCCAAAAACAGCACCATACATGCAGAAACGGCATCATATCCCATGGCCATAAACATTGGAATCAGAATGGGATAGAAAGGTATGGTTTCTTCTGAAAAGCCAAATGTAGTGCCGCCGACAGAAGCGATAATCATAACGATTGGAATCATCATTTTTTCGCGCCCATTCAACCGATTAATGACATACATAAGACCGGCATCCAGAGATCTGCTCTTACCCAAAATTCCCAGGCAACCGCTCAATACGAATACAAATAATATGATATCGATTGCGCCTCGAAAGCCTTCCATAGGTGCAGCCAGAATATCCCATATTCCTTGAGGGTTTGGTTCTGTTACTGTATATGTTCCGGCAATCGGAACGTTGTCTACACGTGTGTATTCACCAGCAGGAATGAGATGCGTGAGTATTGCCAGAGCTATTGTCAGCAGAATTAGAATTGCAATAGATGACGGCATCTCAAATTTTTTCTTTTTTATTGGTGATTTGCTTTTTTTCATAAAAAACCCTCCTTTTTTAGAAAATGATTATTCATCTTTACTAGAATTTCCTTTAGTATACACAGAAAATTTGTGATAAAATTGATGATACTTTGCTTTTTATTATGAAATACTTGTTTAATATTATTTTATTGTGTCGAAATGTGTTTTTATTTATGGCTTTGTAAAAGATAATATGCTATTATAACTCAAGGAGGTGATGGCATATGGCAAACATCTGTCTTGTTGATGACGAAAAAGCATTGAACCAGGTACTGAAGGTATATTTAGAACGTGAGGGACATAAGGTCACAACATTTTACAATATGCAGGACATATATAATCAGGTGGAAAAAACCGAATTTTATGATCTGTACGTTATTGATATTATGCTTCCTGACGGAAGCGGTACGGAGATACTTAAACGAATCAAAGAGCGCTCCCCTGGCAAGCCAGTGATTCTGATTTCTGCGAGGGGGGATAGTATTGACCGGGTACTGGGATTTGAAATGGGTTGTAATGATTATCTTCCTAAGCCTTTTCTTCCAATGGAATTATGTTACCGAGTTTCAAATTTACTGCATGATCATAAACAGTCAGTACAGTGTAGCACAGTTGTATTTAGCTGCTATAAGCTTAATAAGACAGAACGTTCGATTTATGATAAGAATGGGGACAAAATTGAGATGACGAGTAAAGAATATGATATTGTCCTCTATTTTCTAACGCATCCTTCAGCAGCTATTTCCCGGGATCAGTTGCTGAACGAAATATGGGGAAGAGATTATTACGGCTATTATAGAGTGATCGATAATCATATAAAAAATATCCGGAAAAAGATCCCGGAAATTCATCTGGAAACCATTTACGGATATGGATATCGGTACAATTTATGAAAAAGAATAAAATCGGCAGAGCTTTATATAAAAATATATTTATGTTTTCCCTGTTGCTCATTGTAGTCATTGCCATTTCTGCGATGGGCATTCTCTATTACTGGTCGTTTTATCGCTATGACCATCTCTTTGAAGATCGAATCATAGATGTGAAAACTCTCGAAAATGCAAAAAAGATCGGAGCTGAAAATGAATGGCTGTTGGGCGTAAACACACATTCTATTGATGTACTGGAAGCGACATACAACAAGGATATAAAAGATCATATTTATAATCAGGCGCTGACACAGGAGAAAGTTATCCAGTATTATCGTGAAAAGATAGATGGTAAAGCCTTGATCTACTGTATTGAACTGTGCGCAGAGAAAGGTGAATTCTTCTATCGATATTCTGTGATTCGTGATCTTTATCATGAAGTTTTCCCTTATTATGTACTCACCATGGGAATATTTTTTGCGATAGTGGTACTTGCACTATTTCTTTATGTTCGCTTCATTGACAAGCAATTCTCTATGGAACTGATAGAACTGCAGGCATATGCACAAAAACTCGAGAATTTAGACCTGAACATAGATGACATCAAACCGAAATACGGGAACAGTATTATAGAAATATTGGCAGGAACATTTCGTGAAATGCATATTCGTTTGGTAGAGAAAGAAAATCTGCAAAAAAGTTCTCTGCAATACATTTCACATGAGCTGAAATCCCCCATTATGGTAATCGAGAGTTACATTATTTCAGCAAAAGACGGAATTTATCCCGCAGGAACTCTGGATGACTCTTTTGATACAATTTTGGAACAGACAAACAGAATGAAGGATAAGGTATCCTCTCTGCTGAAATATGTGACGATCAGTACCATGGATTTGAAAAAATCTCAGTTTGATCTTTCGGATTTACTTTACAGCTTGCTTATCGATTATCAGGCACAGATTCATAAAAAAGGAACACACATATATCATATTCAGAATAAAATGGATATCCTGGCAGATTCCGAAAAAATTCGGGTTGTATTTCAAAACCTCCTGGAAAATCAACTAAAATACAGGAACAGCCTGATGGCGATTCGAGCCTATAAAAAAGGTGATACGATTATCATGCTTTTCTACAACGACGGAGAAATCATAAGCGACCAACTGAAGAAACAAATTTTCACACCATTCATGAAAGGATATAATGGATCCAACGGTCTGGGTCTCTCCATCACAAAAATGATTTTATTACAGCATTCAGGTAACATTGAACTACTGAAAACCAACCAGGGAACATTATTCAAGGTAACCCTGCCAGATTCTGTCTTATAAGGCAGACATCTGATCTGCTTATTAAAAATCTTTATTGACCATTATGAAGAAATGATTTATACATTACATCCTCGTAAACTATCATCGAGAACGAGGATAAACTGATCCATACTGAGCTGATTCTGGAAAACTAAAAAAGGGTACTTGGTTGACCACATTGGGGTCAGACCCCAATGTGGTCGTCTGTTATCCGGAAACAGATCGGCCGGAAGATATCGAGGCCGCAAGGAAGGCGTATTTTTCCCTTCAGGAGGACGACAGTAACTGGACATGGAATGTATCCAGGTGGTCAGATCCAGTCTTATTAGGACATTATCCGGAAGAAGGATTGGAGCGTTATGAAAAATATCTTCCGAAAATCACAGAGGAAGATATGCGTCTGATTTCAGAACCAATCGATATCTCTGGACAGGATATTTGTAAAGAAAATAGAACAGTCTGTTTTGATGGAATGAATTTCTGTCATGACAGGCTGTTTTTTCTATGCCATTATCAATAATTGATCTGCGGAAAAAACATTGAAATATATGTGTCGTGAGGAGAAGTTTATGCTGTATATAATACTATTAGCTGAGCTATATGGGCATATGTCAAAAATATTATTGACATATGCCCTTTATAGAACTATTATATAAGAAAAGCAAGAAAGGAGCAGTTTATGCCGAGACCAGTAAAATGCAGAAAAGTCTGCCATTTTCCGAATGTTTTAGAATTCCTTCCGGCAGATAATGCTGAGAAAAAAGTACCCATTGTTTTGACAGTAGATGAGTATGAGACAATTCGTCTTTTGGACAAAAAAGGTTACAGTCAGGAGCAGTGTGCAGTATCTATGCAGATCGCAAGAACAACGGTTCAACGAATTTATGAGACCGCCAGGAAGAAAATAGCAGATGCACTCATTGATGGACATCCACTTAGAATCGAGGGTGGAGATTTCAGAATTTGTGACGGTCAGAGCAGCAACTGTAGCTTTGGAGGCTGTTACAAACAGGAAATTTACAAAAAATATGCAGCAGAAAAAGGAGAAGGTATCATGAGAATAGCAGTAACATATGAAAATGGACAGATTTTCCAGCACTTTGGACACACAGAGACATTTAAGATTTACGATGTAGAGGAAGGAAAAGTAGTACATTCAGAAGTAGTAGATACGAATGGAAGCGGACATGGCGCATTGGCAGGAGTTCTTAATGCATTGAACGCAGATGTTTTGATCTGTGGCGGAATCGGAGGCGGCGCGCAGACAGCATTAGCGGCAGCAGGCATTAAGCTGTTTGGAGGAGTTTCCGGAGATGCAGATAAAGCGGTGGAAGCTTTTATTAATAAAACACTGGATTATAATCCGGATGTGAAGTGTTCTCATCACGAGCACAGCCACGGGGAAGGACATACATGTGGTGAGCATGGATGTGGAAGCCATAGCTGTCATTAAGAAGAATAGCAAAAAAATAATAATACGAAAGGATGTGTCAAGGCAATGGAGAAGTTACCGCAGCACATCCTTTTTGTGTTATTTTACAGAAAGACAGATTGTATTTTAAAGGAACAGATCGTGCAGTATTTCTTGATAAGAGAGAATTTACAGGACCAATCTACACACAAATCAAAGAAGCTGTAGATTTAGTATTGAGAAATATTCGACTCGGAGCAACGATTGATGGATTGGTGCGAAAAGAGAAATATGAGCTACCGCCGGAAGCAATCAGGGAAATTTTGTTTTTAGTTTGTATTCGATTGTCTGTGGTGGAAATGGGATTAAAAAGTAACACCTGGATTCTGTAAGGGGAAATGTTTGAGCGAGCATTATAAAGATATCTTTTTGGAGAATATTATGTTATAATCACTCAAGAGAGAGGGACGATAGATGAGTGGTAAGAAGAGAAATGTAATGTTGTTCGTTCTGCTGTTTACCTTGCTTCTGGGAGTAATCGTTCCGGTTCAGGCACAGTCGTACGGCGGGACAAAGACAATACGGGTGGCGTATCGTGAGGACGCAGACTTTATTAATAAAAGCAGCAGTGGAGTATACAAGGGATATGGAGTGGAATATCTGAATAAAATATCTCAGTATACCGGCTGGAGATATGAATATATCAATGAATCATGGGAAAATCAGCTGGCAGATCTGAAATCCGGAAAGGTAGACCTGATCTGCAATGCGCAGAAAACAGAGGCCAGGGAGAAGAATTATGATTTCTCCTGTATGCCTGTTGGCACAGAGCAGGCGGTGCTGTATACATCTGAGGATAATGAAGATATTTATTTTCAGGATTATGAGCATATGAATGGTAAAAAGGTAGGTCTGCTGAGAGACAGCTATCAGAATGAAGAGTTTGAACAGCGTCAGGATGAGAAAAATTTTCACTGTCCGGAGAAGTACTATGAATCTGAACAGGATCAGATAGAGGCTCTTAAGCAGAAGAAAGTGGATATGATCTTGACGGGAAGTATATCCAAACATGATTCACTTAAGATTGTGGATAAATTCGGGGCTGCACCTATGTATATCATGACAACAAAGGGAAATACAGAGGTCATGAGTGCGGTAAACAATGCTCTTGAGCAGCTTAAAGCAGAAGTGCCGGATCTTACGGAAAATCTTACAGAACAGTATGTTATGGACAAAAACAGAAATTCAAAGCCTCTTCTGACCCGGGAAGAGACAGAATATGTCAAAAGCGTCAGCGCACCCATAAAGATAGGATGCATTGGTGATCAGCCGCCACTGATATATACAGATAAAGAAACAGGAAAGCTGGACGGAATCTATATAGCGTTTCTGAAGAAATTCAGTGAGATCAGCGGGATACCTTTTGAGTTTGAAAGTCTTTCTCCGGATACCGATCCTATAGAGGCTGCGCAGAGTGGAAAGTATGATTTTGTAGCCGGAATTACCGCCTGTCAGGAAATGATCGATGAACCTGAAGTTCATCTTACAGGTGGATTTTTCACGAGAGAATTTCAGATAGTAGCAGAACGTGGAGAAGATATCAATACTCTGGAGACGTCGACCGTCTCTATGAACAGTATATTTGAGAAATATAAAAGTCTGAGACCGGAAGGGGAGTTCCCATATAAAGCGATTTACTGTGATTCACCCCGGACAGTTTTGGATGCGGTGGTAAATAAAAAGGCAGATATGGCCATTATGGACAGTTACGCGGCATCTTATTATCTGCAGGATGAAAAGTATCGTGATCTTGCATTGTCGGGAATTGTTTTTACCAAAGCAGAGACCTGTATGATATACGGGGATAACACAGATCCCGATCTTGTTTCTGTAATCAATAAGAGCATCGGAAGCCTGAGCAGTCAGGATGAGGAGAATATTATCAGGCAGTATTCCATAAATCTGCTGAAATCTTTTTCCATATGGGAATTTATGGAGAAATACAGATATCAGATCGTATGTATCCTGATTTTTCTGGTGGCATTGACTATACTTGTGATTGTTAATAACAGACACAGGACACAGATGCAGGTGGAAGCTGCGGCGCAGGAAGCATATCGCTGCAGGATGGAGACGGATGAACTGACCGGGCTTCTTAATAAAGAAGGATTTTACCAGAGAGGCAGGGAATTTCTGGAGAAGCATTCGGAGGCAGATGCCAGAATTGTCTATATCAATATTGAGAATTTTAAGCTTGTCAATGATCTGTTTGGAGAGGATGCAGGTGACGGGTTCCTGAAGTTTATCGGTCTGGAGCTGGAGAAAATTTTTGGCAGGATAGATATTGTCAGCAGCAGATATGAGGCAGACCATTTTGTGATTCTGACTTTGGATAATGAGGACAGGATACAGGCAAAGATAAATCATTTCTGTAATCGGATCAGAGATTATTATCTGAAGACTACAGTAGAGATTTCTGCCGGGATTTATGAGATACGAGACAGATCAAAGAGTCTAAGAATCATGTGTGACCGGGCTCATTTGGCGGCAGATAGCATTAAGAAGAATCATATGATTCAGGTTGCTGTATATGATGATACACACAGAAAGAAACTGATCCAGGAGCAGATGATCATTAATGAGCTGGATGATGCCCTTAAGGAAAAGCAGTTTAAGGCATTCTTTCAGCCCAAGTATGATATGTGTACTGACCGTGTCATCGGAGCGGAAGCGTTGGTTCGTTGGGAACATCCGGAAAAGGGACTGCTTCCTCCGGGAATCTTCATTCCTGTACTGGAGAAAAACGGATACATTGCAAAAGTGGATCTCTACATTTATGAAGAGACCTGTATTTTCCTGAAGAAATGTATGGATGAAGGTATTCCGCTGCATCCTGTGTCTGTAAATCTGTCCAGGGTTGGGTTCTATAATCCGAACCTGTTTCAGACCCTTTGCGAAATAGCAGAACGCTATCAGATTCCGAGAAAATATCTGGAACTGGAGATAACAGAAACTGCGTATGCCACTGACTCGGAAATGATCTTTTCGGTTGTGGAGAAGCTTCGCCAGGGAGGATTCCGTATTCTGATGGATGATTTTGGAAGTGGATATTCTTCCCTGAATATGCTGAAAGAAGCTCCTGTTGATGAGATCAAACTGGATATGCGTTTCTTAAGTGCAGCAGATCCTTATGGAAGAGCAGAAGAAATCCTGCACATGATCATTACTATGGGAAATCATATGAAGCTTTCCATCATTGCTGAAGGTGTGGAGACCGAACAGCAGAAGGTAATGCTTCAGGGGTTCGGCTGTAACAAGGCTCAGGGATATTTCTATGCCAGACCTATGAGGGAAGCAGAATATACAGAGCTGCTCAGAAAAGAAAAAGCAGGAAATTAGATGTACAGAAGGTTGAATAAAGGGCTGTCCGGGAATCATCAAAACCGGCAGCTCTTTGTCATCAGAAGACCAATCATATAAAAACTAATCATATAAACAAAAAAAGGAGAAAATTAAAAGATGTATTATGTACCAGACGGCACGAAAGAGTGCGGATATTATGAATGTAAAAAATGCGGCAACCGTTTTCTGTCTATGCAGACGATGAAGAGGATTCCATGCCCGGACTGTGAGGCTGAAATCGACTATGAGATCGGTCCGGACGAGTCACTGGAGGATGTGCTGGATACAGCAGAACTGATTCAGAAGATTGAGGGTGAAGAAGAGGTAGAGAAGATGGACACACTTCTGAGCCTTGCTCTGACCGGCGGAGATTACAGTTGGATCTAGTACAGCGAATATTAAGTAACTGCTATAACCTGAGTCCATAACGAATCCTAAAAAATTTTTATAATCTTATTTATTGACAGAGGAAATTATCGGTGTTATTATGTTTGTTATAAAACATACTAATTCGATAGGAATAATAGGTGTAAAGGAACTGACGATATGAAATATGATGTAGGTATCATTGGAAGCGGTCCGGCGGGTTTGAGTGCGGCAATCTATGCAAAGAGGGCTAATCTGTCAGCCGTAGTGATAGAAAAAGAATATGAAGGAACCGGACAGATCGCAGAAAGCGGACAGGTAGATAACTATCCGGGATTTCCGGGCATCAGCGGTTATGATCTGGGTGAGAACTTCCGGGAACATGCAGTGAAGCTTGGGGTATCCTTCATGGAACAGGAAGTAACAGAGATAAAGAAAGAAGCTTCATCAGATTTTGAACTTGTATTTGCAGATGGTTCGCAGGTGGAAGCGAAAACCGTAATCTATGCGGCGGGAGCCACACCGCGAAGAGCGAATATTCCGGGAGAACAGGAATATGCAGGAAAGGGTGTCTCTTACTGTGCAATCTGTGACGGATCATTTTACAGAGGTAAATCAGTCGCAGTTCTTGGTGGTGGAGATACAGCACTTGATGATGCTGTTTACCTGGCGGATGTGGCAGAGAAAGTATATGTGATCCACAGGAGAAAGGAATTCCGAGGAGCCGCTGTTACAGTGGCGAAACTGAGAGAGAAGGAAAACGTTATCTTCGTACTGGAGCATCAGGTAAAAGAGATCATCGGAGAGCAGAAAGTAACCGGAGTAGTTCTGGAAGATGCAGCTGTGATAGATGTGAACGGTGTATTTGTTGCTTACGGAGCAGTACCACAGACAGATCTTCTGAAAAAATTTGCAGTACTGGATGATTCAGGTTATGTCAGAGCAGGGGAGACAGGAGAAACCGCTCTGGAAGGGCTGTATGTGGCAGGAGATGCAAGAACAAAGAAACTGCGTCAGGTGGTAACTGCGGTTTCGGATGGTGCCAATGCAGCAACCGCAGTGGCAGAATATCTGAAATAGAAGAAACTGAGAGAGTATTACGATAATTCAACCGGCTGTAAGGATACCGGACAGCCGCAGATCTGGAAAAAATATTTGAAAAAACGCTCTAAAAACACAAAGGAGAGATAAAAATGGCACAGAAAGTAGATTATGCAGCCTTAAAAAAAGGCGGATATATGAGACAGAAACAGAAAGGTTACGGTTCCCTGAGACTGGCAGTGGTCGGTGGAAACCTGACTGCAGAGAATATTAAGACAGTAGCAGAAGTAGCAGAAAAATACGGCCGCGGATATGTACATATGACTTCCCGTCAGGGCATTGAAATTCCCTTTATTAAAGTGGAAGAACTGGCAGAGGTAAAAGAAGCACTGGCAAAAGGCGGTGTGGGAACCGGTGTGTGCGGACCACGTGTACGTACAGTTACAGCCTGTCAGGGTTCAGAGGTCTGTCCAAGCGGATGTATCGACACCTACACACTGGCAAAAGATCTTGATGAGAGATATTTCGGACGGGAACTCCCGCATAAATTCAAATTTGGTGTTACAGGATGCCAGAATAACTGCCTGAAAGCAGAAGAAAACGATGTTGGAATCAAAGGCGGCATGAACATCGAATATAAGGAAGACGACTGTATTTCCTGTGGTGTGTGTGTGAAAGCCTGCAGACAGGATGCACTGAAGATGGTGGACGGCAAAATAGAACTGGATGCGCAGAAATGTAATCATTGTGGCCGCTGTGTAAAGAGCTGTCCGGTGGATGCATGGAAAGGAACTCCGGGATATATCGTATCTTTTGGAGGAACCTTCGGAAATAATATCTATAAAGGAGAAGAACTGCTTCCTCTGATCCCGGATAAAGAAACACTGTTTCGTGTGACAGATGCGGCAATTAATTTCTTTGAAAAAAATGCAAATCCAAGTGAACGTTTCCGCAAAACATTGCAGCGTGTGGGAGAAGAAGATTTCCGCAGTCAGCTGAAAGATGCGTATGAAGGACAGTGAAAGGAGAACATAATGGCTGAATTAGATTTTGAAGTAACCGATGAGGTTGATATTACCGATAAAGTATGCCCCCTGACATTCGTGAAGGCAAAAGTAGCAATCGAAGAACTGGAGGATGGAGAGATTCTGGCTGTCCGCATGAACGATGGCGAACCAGTGCAGAATGTTCCGCGCAGCATGAAAGAAGAAGGGCATAAGGTACTGAAATTAACCGATAATGAAGATGGTACTTACACCATGTATGTAAGAAAGGTGGAAGACTGATGGCAGTACGGGTAAGCAAGACGGATTTTGAAGAGAAAGTCCTGAAGGAAAAACTTCCGGTTCTGGTGGATTTTTATTCAGATTCCTGCGTGGCGTGTAAAAAGCTGGCACCGGTTCTCGGAAATGCGGAAGACGATTATGAGGATAAGATTAAAGTATATAAAGTAAATACGAACTTTGATGTGGAGCTGGCAGAGCAGTATGAAGTGCAGGCAAATCCGACGTTGATCCTTTTTAAAGACGGACAGGCGAAAGACCGGAAAACAGGAGCATTGAAACAGGCAGAGTTAAACAGCTGGATTGAAGGATTACTCTAAAAAGAGAGCAGGCATAAAGGAGAAAAATATGTTTATCACAGTAGCAGGAGAGAAAAAAGAAGTAAAAGACGGACTGACACTTCCGGAACTGATCGCACAGGAAAATGTAGAGATGCCGGAATATGTAACCGTTTCTATTAATGAAGAATTTGTTGCATCAGAGGATAAAGAGTCTACCGTATTAAAAGAGGGAGACAATGTAGAATTTCTGTATTTCATGGGAGGTGGATGCTAAATGGCAATGACAGATGAACAGATCGAGCGTTATTCCCGTCACATCATCTTAAAAGAAGTGGGTGCAAAGGGACAGAAGAAGCTCCTGAAAGGAAAAGTACTGATCATCGGTGCAGGCGGTCTTGGTGCACCTGCGGCAATGTATCTGGCAGCAGCAGGTGTGGGAACAATCGGTATTGTGGATGCGGACGAGGTAGATCTTTCCAATCTGCAGAGACAGATCATCCACAGCACAACAGATATCGGAAAAGCAAAGGTAAAATCAGCAAAGGAAACCATGAATGCCATGAATCCGGATGTGGAAGTAAAAACTTACCGGATGTTCGTAGACGCATCCAACATCCGCGAACTGATTCGAGAATATGATTTTATTATTGACGGAACTGATAATTTCCCGGCAAAATTTCTGATCAATGATGCGTGTGTACTGGAGAAAAAACCATTTTCCCATGCAGGTATCATTCGTTTTAAAGGTCAGCTGATGACCTATGTACCCGGGGAAGGTCCATGTTACCGCTGCGTATTCAAGAATCCGCCGCCCAAGGATGCAGTTCCTACCTGTAAGCAGGCAGGTGTCATCGGAGCAATGGGGGGTGTCATCGGTTCCTTACAGGCAATGGAAGCAATCAAGTATCTGATCGGTGTAGGTGATCTTCTGACAGGATATCTTCTGACTTTTGATGCGCTGACAATGGAATTCCATAAGGTTAAACTGCCGAAGGATACTCATGACTGTGCAGTATGCGGAGATCATCCGACAATCCTGGAACCGATCGACTACGAGCAGGAGGTCTGTGAGGAAACAGCAGGCCGATTTGCCACAAGAGATGAGCAGTAAATACGAGAAAAACCTGATGCAAAACAGGAGAAAAGTATGGCTATAATAAGAATGAGAGATCATCTCTATGATGAGATCGTTAATTATGCAAAAGAGCATCTTCCGGAGGAAGCCTGCGGGCTTTTGGCCGGAGTGGAAACCGGGGAGGGAAGGGAAATCCGAAAGGTATATTTTCTGGAGAATAAAGATCATGCAGAAGATCACTTCACCCTGGATCCCAGAGACCAGATAAATGCGATCAGGGATATGCGTGCCAACGGATTGAAACCGCTGGGAAACTGGCATTCCCATCCGTCTTCTCCATCCCGTCCGTCAGTGGAGGATATCCGTCTTGCTTTTGATTCAAAGGCAAGTTATCTGATCCTGTCACTGATGGCGGACTATCCGGTATTGAACAGCTTTCATATTGAAGGTGGGGAATGGACAAAAGAGGATCTGAGGATTTATTCAGAAGAATATTATTTTTAAAGATTTACAGACAGGATAACAGAGGCAGAAATGTTTGAAGCAGGATTATTTGTGGAAACATTTCTGCCTCTGTTTATACTGTCAGCATATAAAAATTCCGTACATTGTAAAAGTATAGTAATCCTCGTAAATAATGCATCTTAATCCAGCTCATCAGAGTGTGAAATCCTGTGTCAGATATCTTTGCCTCAGCTCATCAGAGAATGAAATTTCCATAATAAAGTCGTGGCAAAATCATGTCAACTGCAGAATAAGGCTTGAAAGATTATGCAAAATAATGTAAACTCAAAGAGTTAAGATATGTAGACATTATGTATGCCTGTAACGTTTAAGTATAGTATATTCCCACAATGGCTGGACGGTTGCAGATAACAGATCGGTTACTATAATAATTTGAGCATCTCCGGTGCGGATATCCGGAGATGCTTTGCTTTGGAAATTGTGTGTGAGGGGTATAAAAAAAGTATGAGAAAAGATTCTGACAATGCAAAACTGTTGGAACCGGGGGAATTACCGTCCAAAAGAAAAGTCCTGGTCGTAGAAGATAATGAATTAAACAGAGATATCCTCTCTTCTTTTCTGGAAGAGAAATTTGATGTTTTTCTCGCAGAAAACGGGGAAGAAGGACTGGAACTTCTTTCCGAGCATTACAGAGAATTATCAGTAGTGCTGTTGGATATCTGTATGCCTGTGTGTGATGGATTTGAATTCCTCAGACGCAGAAACACAGATAAATTTCTGTCAACCATACCGGTTATCGTTATGACCGGAAGTAATTCAAAAGATGTAGAACTTCAATGCCTGGATCTTGGTGCAGTTGATTTTATTCCGAAGCCCTATAACTTTAAACTTGTAATGGGCAGGATCAACAGTGTGATCAAGCTGAGGGAGTCCGTAATGGCACTGACTGCAGTAGAACATGATGAGCTCACCGGAGTTTATACCAGACAGGCGTTTTTCTATCATGCAAAATCTTTTCTGAAAACCAGACCGGGGGAGAGATTTCATCTTGTAATTGCTGACATCAGGGATTTCAAATTGATCAACAGCAGTTACGGGGAGAAAGTAGGAGATGAAATCCTCTGCTATCTGGCAGGAGCTTATACAAAGATGCTGAAGACAGGTCTGGTATCCAGATATGGGAGTGATCAGTTCGTATGTATGACGTGTGATGACTGTGATCTGTCTTTGGAAACAGTGACAAAGATAGAAGAAGAAATCGCAGAGCATGCACCTGTTCCCAATCTTATGGTCAAATATGGAGTTTATCAGGATATTGATAAATCTTTACCTGTTTCTGTAATCTGTGACAGAGGATTTATGGCGATCAGAAGTATCCGCGATAACTATGAGTGTAACATTGCTTATTATACAGAGAAAATGAAACAGAAGCAGATGCAGGACCGTTTGTTGGAGAACAGATTTGAATCTGCGATTAAAAATAAAGAATTTGTGGCATATTTCCAGCCGAAATATGATGTAAAAACAGAGAGGATCACAGGAGCGGAATCACTGGTGCGATGGATCAACCCGGATGGTTCCATGGTAATGCCCGGAGATTTCATCCCGCTATATGAAAAGGACGGACTGATCGTGAAGCTGGATGAATACATATTCCGGTATGTCTGCGAATTTCAGCGTGAACTGATGAAGAAGGGGCAGGAGCTGATTCCGATTTCTGTAAATCTGTCGCGTACAAGCATCCATCATTCCGATATTGTTGAACGTTATATGAAGATTGTAGAGGAGAATGGGATCCCGTTTTCCTGTGTGCCTGTTGAACTGACGGAAACAGCTACTCTGAATAATGTTATGATCAGAGATTTTACAGAGAAACTGGTAAATGCAGGATTTGCACTGCACATGGATGATTTTGGTTCAGGATATTCTTCACTGATCACATTGAGTGAATTACCGTTTAATACACTGAAGATTGATAAGAGTCTGGTTGACTGTATTCACCAGCAGAAGGGAAGAATGGTCGTGCAGCAGGTAATCATCCTGGCACATGGACTTGGCATGAAGGTGGTTGCAGAAGGTGTGGAGACTGCAGATCAGCTTGAACTTCTGAAGGAGATGGAATGTGACAATATTCAAGGATTCTATTATTCCAGACCATTGCCGAAAGCAGAGTTTGTTAAGAAGTCAGAAGAGAATTAGAAAAGAAAACAGAAAAATCATCATAAGGAACTTCCTGATAATATTTATCGGAGTTCTGTATGATGATTTTGTTATGTTATAGGAAATTACTCCGTAATGTTCCTATAACATAACTTTTGCTTTCTGATGAAATCAGATGTTTAACAGGTCACTGTATACTTTCAGTGCTCCGTCAGTGTCATGTGCAAGAACACGTTTTGCAAGGACTTTACCAAGCTGAACACCTTCCTGGTCGAAGCTGTTTAAGTTCCATACGAATCCCTGGAACATGATCTTGTTCTCGAAGTGAGCAAGTAATGCACCCAGAGATGCAGGTGTAAGTTCTTCACCTGTGATGATGCTGGAAGGACGTCCGCCCTTGAAGTTCTTGTTCAGGTTCTCATCTTTTTTACCGCATGCAAATGCTACGATCTGAGCAGCAACGTTTGCACAGAGTTTCTGCTGGCTTGTGCTGTTCTCGATATCTACGTCTACACCAAGCTGGCTCTTCTTAAAGCCGATGAACTGAAGCGGAACGATGTCAGTTCCCTGATGTAATAACTGATAGAAGGAATGCTGTCCGTTTGTACCTGGTTCACCGAAGATAACAGGTCCTGTTACATAGTCTACAGGTTCACCGAAACGGTTTACGGATTTACCATTGGATTCCATATCACACTGCTGTAAGTGTGCAGGGAAACGGCTTAATGCCTGAGAGTATGGGAGAACTGCTGTAGCAGGATATCCCTGTACGTTTCTCTCATAAACACCGATCAGTGCATCCAGCATATCCGGGTTCTCAAGGATATTTTTGTTTGTAGCAAGCTTGTCCTCGGCAGCAGCTCCATCGAGGATCTGTGCAAATACTTCAGGACCGAAAGCAAGAGAAAGGATCGCACCGCCTACACCGGAAACGGAAGAGTAACGTCCGCCGATATAGTCATCCATAAAGATTGCTGTAAGATAATCTTCGCTCTTTGCCAGAGGTGATGTCTCGCTTGTTACGGCAAGCATATGTTTGGATGGGTTTAATCCTGCTTTAACCAGAGCATTCTTTACGAAGGCTTCATTTGTCAGTGTTTCAAGAGTTGTACCGGATTTGGATACAACGATGAACAGAGCATGAGCAAGGTCTACGGAAGCAAGAACAGCAGCTGCGTCATCAGGATCTACGTTGCTGATAAATTTAGCTTCCATCTTGGATGTGTTGTTTGCTTTAGCCCAATTCTCAAGAGCAATATATAATGCACGAGGACCTAAATCACTTCCACCGATACCGATCTGTACAACAGTTGTGAATTTCTCGCCGTTTTCGTTAGTAATCTCACCTGCGTGAACTTTATTTGCGAAGTCTGCGGCTTTCTTCTGCTGTGCAACGTAGAATTCACGTTTGTTGACACCATCAACTACTACGTCTTCGCCAAGCTGTGTACGTGCAAGGTGATGAAGAACCATACGTTTCTCTCCTGTGTTGATCACAGCACCGTTGTATAATTCCTGGAATTTGTCAATAAGCTCAGCCTCATCTGCCAGTTTTGCAAGTGCATCCAGAACTGTTTCATCAACCTGTTTTGCAGCGTAGTTGTAAGTTAAGCCGGCTGCCATCGGTGTGCTGTATTTCTTTACACGTTCAGCACCTTTCTCGTCCTCCGTCTGGACTTCTTTTCCCTCTAAAAGATCAAACAGCCGATCCCTCGCTGCAGATCCCAGCGTTAACGCCCGCATCACCGGAAGCGGCAGCCCCGCATGACCGCGCATCTCCTCATAATGGCGTATGTAGGCGTCCGCCTCCTCCAGCAGAAGATCTAAAAATGGGCGGCTTTCCGGCGCAAAGGCAGACGGGACGTGTTCAAACGCCATGCCTTTTCCGTATTCCACCCGTTTTCCGCTGTGAACCGCCTGTGCAAATTCCAGCAGGTTTTTCACAATATACCGTTTTTCCCGTCCGATCCGTGCCTCCAAAAGCACTTCGCCGCGCCGGATCTGTAAATAGGGATGCAGATAGACCGGTTCCCGCTCTTCCTCGCCCAGAATCCGCGCTACTTCCCGGTTCGTGTACTCCCGGATCATCATCCGGATCTCCGGCGAAGTCGAAACCGGCAGTGTATGCTCGGCTTTCTGCTGGCGGGCAAACGCCTCCTGAAGCGCTTTTGCATGCACGCAGGGACCCCGGAATGAATTTCCCTCCGCACAAGAACAAGAGTAGTCATAGATCTGACTACCCTTGATAAAAATTCTTGTCTGATATACCTTTGTCT
>ENA-OPSD01000558-OPSD01000558.1-human-gut-metagenome-genome-assembly--contig:-NODE-558-length-34728-cov-5.641248_pt1 | contig 34728 bp, 34 predicted proteins | sample MGYA00241453_ERZ501898 | MGnify/ENA primary metagenome ERZ501898 (study PRJEB25962, sample SAMEA2042226) | human gut metagenome | biome: human gut; feature: human-associated habitat; material: faeces... | reverse complement strand
TTAATTTACTATTGACAAAAGTCATTACATATCAGTTATCAAAGGAACAGGCGCGGATCGGCGATTTGTAAAAAACGCTTTCAAAAATGCGGAGTGTCACCTTGGATCCTTATAAATAGTTCTTCTTATCTTCTTTCTGACTCATACATGACCAACACTACCACTTCAAATCAGGATTGTATAAAAACGAATAATCTATAGAATTCTTACTAAATTATGCTATAATATACAAGATTAATCAAACAGTTTCAAAATGAAAGAGGGAGTATCAAATGAAAAGGTTATTATTAGTTTTAATGCTGATTCTGGGAGCAGTAATGATCACAAGCCGTCCGGTGGCGACTTATGCATATACAGATGAAGAAAAGCAGCAGGCGAAATCATGGCTGTCTTCGCATGGTTATCCACCAACAAGAGCAGGGGCAGAACAGGCATATCAGGATTATATGGATGGAAAGATTGATGTTCCAGAAGCAGATGCATATATGGGAAAGAACCAGAAAAATGACATAGAAGAAAAGAAAAATTCAACTGTGAAGACAGAAACAAAAAAAGATAAACAATCTAAAAATACCAATAAAAATAGTACAACAAAACAAGAAAATTCATCTACAGAACAGACAAACAACAGTACAACATCTGCAAAAGAGTCAACAACACAAGGAACAACAGAAACAACAACGACCAAAGTGACAACAGAAACAAAAGAACAGAAACAACAAAAAGAAGAAAAAAAGAAAAAAGAGCAGAAAGAAACAAAGAAAAAACACACAACAGGGATTGCGATCGGAGCAGCTGCAGTTGTGATTTTTGCTTTACTTGTAGTATTTATGCGAAAGAGAATGTAAAAAACGCTATGCTGAAGTGATAGAAAATTCACTTGACACAACAGTTAGCGAGTGCTATTCTATAAATAAATTACATAACGTCTTCAGGGCAGGGTGCAAGTCCCTACCGGCGGTTATAGCCCGCGAGCCTTATATGGCATGACTTGGTGAGATTCCAAGGCCGACAGTACAGTCTGGATGGAAGAAGATTTAAGAAGTGATATTGATCATCATGTCCTGGGATTTTTATAATTCCAGGATTTTTTTATTTCAAAAAGAAATATCAAGATATCAAAAAGGAGTTCCTGAAGAATTAGAACAAAAATCAGGAGCTCCTTTTTATATTTCCGATTTCAATACCAATCAAAATCCAACATCCCAAAATCAAAGAACCTGAAGGGAAGGGAGAAAAATATTTGAAAGAAGAATATATGCGGCGTGCGATCGAACTTGCTAAGAAAGGCTGTGGATATACCAATCCAAATCCTTTGGTCGGAGCAGTGATCGTAAAAGATCAAAGGGTTATTGGGGAAGGATATCATGAGAAGATTGGCGGATTACATGCAGAGCGAAATGCCTTAAAAAATTGCATAGAAGATCCTGAGGGAGCTGAGATTTATGTAACATTGGAGCCATGCTGCCATTATGGAAAAACACCACCATGTACGGAAGCATTGATTGAAGCAGGAATCAAGAAAGTATATGTCGGGAATTTAGATCCCAATCCAAAAGTGGCAGGGGGCGGGATCAAAATCCTGAATGATCATGGAATAGAAACTGAGACAGGAATTCTTGAAGAAGAGTGCAGACAGTTAAACGATATATTTTTTCATTATATTCAGAATGATATTCCATATATAGCACTAAAATACGCAATGACATTGGATGGAAAGATCGCAACGGCAACTGGTGAATCCAAGTGGATCACAGGAGAAGAAGCCAGAAGACATGTACATACATTACGACATCAGTATGCAGCGATCATGGCAGGGATCGGTACGGTTTTAGCAGATGATCCGATGTTAAATGCACGAATCGAACATGGGAATGATCCAATTCGTGTGATATGTGATTCAAACTTAAGGATTTCGGAAGGATCAAATATCGTAAAAACAGCCAGAGAAATTCCAACGATCATCGCTACCATAAGTAAGGATCAAGAAAAAATAGCAAAATTAGAACAAAAAGGATGCAAGATCTTAAAAACGTCAGAGCAAGATGGAAAGGTCAATGTCAAAGAAGTTTTAAAACAGTTAAGAAATATGGAAATTGACAGTGTTTTAGTTGAGGGTGGTGGAATCTTGAATGAATCCTTGATCAAAAACGACTGTGTTCACAAAGTTTACGCCTATATTGCTCCAAAATTATTTGGAGGAGAAAAGGCCAAAACACCTGTAGAAGGCAAAGGAATCGAAAGGATCCAAGAAGCTTTGGTATTTGATGAATTAAAGGCAACACCACTTGGAAATGACATATTACTGGAAGGGAAGGTGAGATCATGTTTACCGGAATCGTAGAAGAATTAGGAACAGTCATATCCCTGAAGCGAGGAAGCAAAGCAGCAGTCCTTACGATCAAAGCAAATGTTATTTTTGAAGATCTTAAATTGGGAGACAGCGTAGCAGTTAATGGTGTCTGCCTGACAGCGACTCACATTAGCGGCAATACATTTCAGGCAGACGTGATGAATGAGACATTCAACCGAAGCAGTCTTGGAAGTTTAAAAAAGGGATCTGTCGTCAACTTAGAGCGAGCGATGGCAGCCAATGGAAGGTTCGGAGGTCATATGGTAGCAGGCCATGTGGACGATACAGGGGAACTTGTTAGTGTAAAACAAGATGATAATGCTGTATGGTTTACGATCAAAGCCCCAGAAAATATCATGAAATACTGTATTGAAAAAGGATCGATCGCACTCGATGGAATCAGCCTGACGATCGCTAAGTTAAGCGATGATACCATTTCCGTATCCATGATCCCACATACCATAAAAAATACCAATTTTGGATATAAAAAACCAGGAGATAAGATCAATCTGGAGAATGACATGGTTGGGAAATATATAGATAAACTGCTGCATTTTGATCAGCAGGAAACAAACGACAAACATACAAATAGCACCTTAACAATGGAAATGTTAAGAAATGCTGGATTTTAATAAAAAACGAGGAGGGAAAAGACAAGATGAGCGATGTAGTATGCGAAGTAATCGCACAGCTTCCAACAAAATATGGAACATTTGAGGCACATGGGTATGTAGACCAGAGAAGTGGGGAACATCATGTAGCACTGGTCAAAGGAGATATCGCAGACGGAGAACCAGTTTTATGCCGTGTGCATTCTGAGTGCCTGACTGGAGATACTTTTGGATCTCTACGCTGTGATTGTGGAGAACAGCGAAGCCGTGCAATGCGTCAGATCGAGAAAGAAGGACGAGGGGTTTTCTTATATATGCGTCAAGAAGGACGAGGAATCGGATTGATCAATAAACTGAAAGCTTATGTATTACAGGAACAGGGAATGGATACAGTCGAGGCCAATTTAGCTCTTGGATTTAAAGATGATGAACGAGATTACAGTGCAGGAGCCATGATCTTACAGGATCTAGGAATCAAAAAACTACGACTGATGACAAACAATCCAACCAAAATTGACGGATTAAATGAATATGGACTCGAAATCGTAGAACGAGTACCGATCCAGATGCCGATCAATCCATTTGATAAATATTATATGCAGACAAAGCAAAAGAAAATGGGACACATGACAACATACGAAGTTTAAATTAACAGAAAAATTAAAAAAATTAAGGTCCCAGGGACCTTAAGATTAACGAAATTAACGAAGAAAAAAGGAGTAATTAAAATGAGAGTATTAGAAGGTAAATTAGTAGCAAGCGGATTAAAAGTAGGAATCGTAGCAGCCAGATTTAATGAATTTATTGTATCCAAATTAGTATCCGGAGCTTTAGACGGATTGAAAAGACATGATGTGAAAGAGGAAGATATCGATATCGCATGGGTACCAGGAGCTTTTGAGATTCCACTGATCGCAGACAAGATGGCAAAAAGCAAAAAATACGATGCAGTGATCTGTCTTGGAACAGTGATCCGTGGAGCAACAAGCCATTATGATTATGTATGTAACGAAGTATCCAAAGGAATCGCACAGGTATCATTAAATACAGGAATTCCAGTCTTATTCGGAGTTGTTACAACAGAAAATATCGAGCAGGCGATTGAACGTGCTGGAACAAAAGCAGGAAACAAAGGATATGACTGTGCATTATCTGCAATCGAAATGGTACAGCTGATCAAAGAAGTAGAAGCATAAAAAGAATCAGAAATTAAAGCAGGAAGTTAGTATGGAACAATATTATTTAGGATTTGACGCAGGAACACAAAGTGTAAAAACAGCAGTTTATGATATTGATATGAACCTGATCGTGCAGGATACCAATGCAACAATCTTAAATTATCCACATCCGGGATGGGTGGAAATGGACGCAGACCAGTATCTTCATGCAACGGTTACAGGGATCAGAAACTGCGTTACAAAGATGAAAGAAAAGAATCTGGATCCAGACAACATCCGCTCTATTTTTGGAGATGGGATCATCTGCGGGATTGTCGGTGTTGATAAGGACTGCCATGCGATCACACCTTACATCAATTATCTGGATTCCAGAACAAAAGAAGATGTTGAGGAACTAGCATCCCATCATTATGAGATCTGGGCAAAAGAGACTGGAAATCCTCAGCCAAACTGTATGTTTCCAGCGATGTTTGCACGTTGGATGATGAACAATTGTGAGGGCTTTAAAGAAAAAGGCAGAAAATTCATGCACAATGCCCCATATATCCTGGCCAATCTTGCAGGACTGTCTGCAGAAGATGCATTTATTGACTGGGGAACAATGTCTGGATGGGGACTAGGATACCGTGTAACAGAGAAAAAATGGTCCAAGGAACAATTAGAGATCCTTGGAATTCCAATGGAAATGATGCCAAAGATTCAAAAACCATGGGATATCATTGGAACATTATCAGAGACATTTGCAAAAGAAACCGGATTGAAACCAGGAATCCCAATCTGTGCGGGAGCCGGAGATACGATGCAGTCCATGATCGGATGCGGAGTGATCAAACCAGATCAGGCAGCCGATGTAGCAGGAACATGTGCGATGTTTTGTATCGCAACCGATGGAATCAATGAAGAATTAAGCAAACCAGAAAATGAACTGATCTTTAACAGCGGAACTTTAGAAAATACATATTTTTATTGGGGATTCATAAGAACCGGTGGATTAGCACTTCGTTGGTATCGAGATAATGTATGCAACGAAGCAGGAAATGGAGCATATTTTGATGAATTAAATGAGAAAGCACAAAATGTGCCATGTGGATCCAAAGGAGTCCTGTTCCTTCCATATTTAACAGGAGGATTTGGAGAAACATCCAATGCAAGTGCCTGTTTCCTGAATATGACGATGGACACAGATCAGGGAGTACAGTGGCGTGCAGTTTTAGAAGCGATCGGTTACGATTATATGAGTGTGACAGATATTTATAAAAAAGCAGGCGTGCCACTTGAATTTATGACGATCACAGAAGGTGGAAGCAATTCAGAAGTCTGGAATCAGATCAAAGCAGATATGTTAGGATGTAAGAGTGCCACATTAGAAAATGCACAAGGAGCAGTTCTTACAGATGCAGTGATCGCAGCATATGCGGTAGGAGATCTGGAAGATCCAAGTCAGGTATTTGAAAAAACGAGAAAGATCAAGAAAATTTATGAACCTGATCTAATAAGAACAAAATACTATCGCAGTATTTATGAACAACAAAGAAAACTAATTAAAGACGATATGGCAACAGTTTTTCAGACTTTACACCAGATCAGTAAGATTCAAGAACAAAGCAATGATTAAAAAAATGAAAAGGCTTCTTTACAAGAGGCCTTTTTTTCTTGTACAATAAAAGATAAAGTATATAAAAATAAGTTATAAGCAACTAACTTTGTAGATGATTTTTGATCAATTAGATTTCAAGGAGGAAAAAGTCATGGATAACGAAAAGATTGAAAAATTACAACAGATGATCGATGAAAGTGATCATATCGTATTCTTTGGTGGCGCAGGTGTTTCAACAGAGAGTCATATTCCAGACTTTCGAAGCACGGATGGTTTGTATCACCAGACTTATAAATATCCACCCGAGGTTATGGTAAGCCATACATTTTATACACAGCATACGGAAGAATTTTATGATTTTTATAAGAATAAGATGATCTTCTTGGATGCAAAACCGAATAAGGCACATTTAAAACTTGCAGAGATGGAACAGGCGGGAAAACTGTCTGCGATCGTTACGCAGAATATCGACGGGCTTCATCAGGCAGCAGGAAGTAAAAATGTCTTTGAACTGCACGGCAGTGTTCACAGAAACTATTGCCAGAAATGCGGCAAGTTCTTCGATGTGAATTATGTCGTGAATGCCAAAGGAGTCCCATATTGTGACGAATGTGGGGGAATCATCAAACCAGATGTTGTATTATATGAAGAAGGTTTAGATTCTCAGACAATCAACGGAGCAGTCAGAGCCATTTCCAAGGCAGATATGCTGATCATTGGAGGAACATCACTGGTTGTCTACCCAGCCGCTGGAATGATCGATTATTTTAAAGGAAAATATCTTGCAGTACTGAATCGTGATGCGACAAGCAGAGATAAACAGGCAGATTTGTGCATTACAGACCCAATCGGAGAAGTACTGGGAAGAATCAGGGTATAAAGATGAAGAAAAAAGATATAATCTTGATCGCAGCAGTACTGGCAATTTCACTGATTAGTTTGGCAGCGATCAAGATGACACAAAAAGACGGAAAAGAAGTGATCGTGACAGTTGACGGAAAAGAAGTGTACAAAACATCCATCAAGAAAGATCAGATCTATCAAATTCCAGAGGAAAATGGCACGAACGTCATGCAGATCAAAGATGGAAAAGTTACAATGAAAAAAGCAGACTGTAAAGACCAGATCTGTGCAGACCATAAAGCAATCGAGAAATCAGGAGAAACGATCGTATGTCTGCCGCATAAAGTAGTGATCGAGATCCGGTCAGAAGATGGCAAAGAACAGGAATTAGACGGGGTAACACAATAAACATCAGATGAGATAGTAAACAACAGGAGAAATAAAATATATGTCAACAAAAAGATTAGCGACAGATGCGATGTTTTTAACATTGGCACTTGTTGTATCCTATATAGAAGTATTGATCCCGGTACCAGTTGGAATTCCCGGAGTGAAATTAGGACTTGCCAATGGAGTGATCATGGTTTTGTTATTCTTTACAACATGGACAAGAACACTTGAGATCTCAGTGATCCGAGTTGTACTGGCAGGATTCTTGTTTGGAAATCCAATGACGATCGCCTACAGTCTGGCAGGAGGAATCTTAAGTCTGGTCATCATGGGACTTCTAAAGAAGATTGATGGATTCTCACCCATTGGAATCAGCGTTGGAGGCGGAGTAGCGCATAATATCGGGCAGCTCAGTGTCGCTGTTTTCTTAATGGAGAATACAAAGATTTATTATTATGCACCAGTATTACTGATCACAGGAACGATCGCAGGGATCATCATCGGAGTGTTAAGTGGAGTGCTAGTTAAGAAGATCCCGCCACAACTATTTCGATAAAAGATTTGAAATTTCTACAAAATCGTGGTACTACTATATGTATACACTTTCTAACAGGCAATGATTTTGAAGAAAGGAGTCACAATTGAGAACAAAATTAAATGAGATCATAAAAAATGGGCATCTTGGTATGATTGCAGTATTTTTTATAGTTTATATGATCACATTTTCCTACATTGAAGATCGAGATGTGCATCATTACATCATACATACAACGATAGATGATCAGATACCATTCTGTGAATATTTCATCGTACCATATCTATTATGGTTCTTATTTGTAGCAGTTACAGTTTTTTATTTTATGTTTTTTAATAAGAATCAATGGAAAGAATATTATCAGCTGATCATAACACTTGGAACAGGCATGACCCTGTTTTTGATCATCTCATTAGTATTTCCGAATGGACAGGATCTAAGACCAGTTCTTACTGGAGACAGCATTTTTATCAAAGCAGTACAGATGATCTATCACACGGATACTCCGACGAATGTACTTCCAAGTATCCATGTATTTAACTCTCTGGCATGCTGTGTTGCGATTTTGAAGAATCAGAGAAAATATAAGAAAAGCACCGATACAGCATGTGTTGTCTTAACGATATTAATTATCATGTCGACGATGTTCTTAAAACAACACAGTGTGGTGGACGTAGTGCTCGCAGCCCTGATGTATACTGGATGTTACAGGATCATCTATGGGAATGAATTATGGTCACAGAATGCATTTAGCACGTCTATTTTCAGCGATCATTCGTAAACCACGCTTGACACGACCAAGAAAGATTTGCTATAAATACCAGAGAGAAACCGCAGAAATTGGAGTAGAGAAGAATGAGAAAAAAGATTTGGATGATCCTGGTATGCATCATATCCATGAGTTTTTGCATGGCAGGATGTACTGGCAATACAAGCAAGAAGAAATCGAATGGCAAGATAAGAATTACAACAAGTTTTTACACCATGTATGATTTTGTAAAGAAGATCGGTGGAGACAAAGTAGAAGTGATCAATTTAGTACCAGCAGGAACAGAACCTCATGACTGGGAACCATCAACGAAGGATCTGATCGAGATGGAGAAATCAGACATCTTCATTTACAATGGAGCCGGCATGGAACAATGGGTAGATGACGTTTTGGAAAGCCTTGATACGGAAGAACTTACAAGCGTTGAAGCATCCAAAGGGATCAAGTTACTAAAAGATCAGGATGCACATGAACACGATCACGAACACAACAGTGAGAATGATCCCCATGTCTGGTTAGATCCACAGAATGCAAAGTATGAGATGAACAAGATCAAGAAAGCATTGATCAAAGTGGATGCAGAGAATAAAGATTATTACGAAGCGAATTATAAGAGATACGCAAAAGAATGTGACAAATTAGATACATTATATAAGGAAGAAACATCCAAACTTACAAAGAAAGAACTTGTTGTGGCACATGAAGCATTTGGCTATCTATGTCACGCATATGGGTTAGAACAGATGGGAATTGAGGGATTATCCGCAGACGATGAACCAGATCCCAAACAGATGAGCGAAGTGATCCGCTTTGCAAAAGAACATCAGGTAAAAACAATCTTTTTTGAAGAACTGGTGAGTCCGAAAGTAGCGAAAACCATTGCAAAAGAGACCGGAGCCAATGCAAAGATGTTAAACCCCCTGGAAGGACTAAGTAACAAAAAAATCAAAGCAGGAGAAGATTATTTTTCCGTAATGAAACAAAATCTCGCTGCGATCAAAGAGGCATTAAGCGAATGAGTGAATCAAACACAAAACAGATGATACAATTAAATCATGTAAAATTCGGATACAGTGATACGGAAGTCTTAGAAGAGATCAATCTGACGATCCATGAAGGCGAATATGTTGTTCTGACTGGTGAAAATGGAAGCGGAAAAAGTACACTTATGCGTCTGATCTTAGGTGAAATGAAACCAGATGAAGGAGAGATCATCCTGATGAACAACGATCCAAGATTAAAGAAACGGATCGGTTACGTGTCACAGAATGGGATCAGTAAGAACCAGAGCTTCCCAGCAACGGTAGAAGAGATCATGATCACAGGACTTTATCAGGAACTTGGACTGTTTCATCTGCCACATAAAAAGCATAAGAATAAGATCAAAGAGACACTAAGGGATTTTGGAATGGAAGAATTCCTTAAGAGACGGATCGGTGAATTATCTGGTGGACAGCAGCAGCGAGTGATGATCGCAAGAGCAATGATCGGAGATCCGAAACTTCTGATCTTAGATGAACCAACAACGGGAGTAGATGCAAGATCAACAAAGATCTTGTACGATATGCTCTATGAGATCAATACAAAATACAATACGACCATTTTTATGATCACACACGGAAGACTGCAGGAATGTAAAGGATGTGATCGTATTTTAAGAATGGATGAAGGGAGGATCGTGGAAGAATGATCGAGATGTTACAATACGGATTTATGCAGCGTGCATTTATTACAGGAATCTTACTGGCCGTGATCGCACCATTGATCGGAATCACGATCGTCTTAAAGAGAATGTCCATGATCGGAGATGCACTCTCTCATGCATCCCTGGCAGGTGTTGCTCTGGGCTTGTTATTAGGAATCAATCCGATCTTAGGAGCAATGGGAATCTGTCTGTTTGCAGCCCTGGGAGTTGAAGCAATCCGAAGAAAGATCCCAAGATATTCTGAGATGGCGATATCGATCATTATGTCAACAGGGATCGGACTTGCTGGTATCCTATCCGGATTCGTAAAAAACGGAACGAACTTTAACAGCTTCTTATTTGGAAGTATCATATCCATCAGCAAAGACGAACTGAAGATCGTATGTGTGATCAGTGTGTTAGTATTGCTCTGTGTATTGCTTCTATATAAAGAACTATTCTATATCGGATTTGATGAGAATGCAGCAAGGATCAGCGGTGTACCTGTCAAGACGATTAATTTTATCTTTACTTTATTGACCGCATTGACGGTATCGATCGCATCAAGAACGGTCGGAACATTGATCGTCTCATCCATGCTTGTGATCCCGATCGCATGCGGAATGCAGGTAGGACGAAGCTACAAAGCAGTTATGATCATCGGTGTGATCACAGCATTGGTCACAACAGTGATCGGATTAACACTGTCTTATTATGTAGGTCTTAAGCCAGGAGGAACGATCGTACTGCTCGAGGTGGTATGTTTCCTGATCCTTGCACTGATAAGCAGGTATACGAAGTAAATTTTTTGACATTTATCAGAAAATTTTATATAATAAAAAGAAGGCATGCATAACAGAATAAAACTGCATGCCTTCTTTTTTGGAAAAAACAATGAAAGGAAAGGCAAGTCAATGATTGTTCAGCTAATAGAAAATATATATCAGTTTTTATGGGGAGAATGGATTCATGTTCCGTTACCAGGAGGTGGAAGCCTGGGACTTTCGCTGCTCATTATATTGCTGCTTCCAGCAGGTATCGTTTTTACGATCAAAACAAAATTTTTACCAATCCGTCTGTTCCCGGATATGGTCAAAGCACTAACAGCAAACAATAAGAATGGAAAAGATGAAAAAAGCAGTCTTTCTTCTTTACAGACCTTGATCGTATCAACAGCAACACGTGTCGGAATGGGGAATCTGACAGGAGTTGTCGCAGCAATATCCGCAGGTGGAGCAGGGGCCGTATTCTGGATGTGGATCACAGCATTGCTTGGATCATCGACAGCCTTTATCGAAGCAACTCTTGCACAGTTACATAAAGAAAAAGACCCCCTGTATGGTGGATATCGAGGAGGACCAGCCTATTATATTCACCACTTTATGGAAGAGAGACAAGGAAAGAAGAAAACACACACACTGATCGCTGTTTTATTTGCGATTTCAGGATTGATCTGCTGGTGTGGAATCAGTCAGGTGGTAAGTAATTCCGTGGCAGAATCATTCCACAATGCCTTCCATATTCCAACACTTTATACAACGATCGTGCTTGTTATTGTGGCAGCAGTGATCGTACTAAGGAAGAATGCAACGGTCAAAGTATTAGATATCGTGGTACCGATCATGGCAGTCATTTACTTCGGGATTACAATTTTTGTGATCCTCACGAATCTGCCAAGCATTCCAGGGGTTTTTGCAAGAATCTTCAAAGAAGCCTTTGGAATCCGTCAGGTCGCAGCCGGAGGATTTGGAGCAGTTCTTATGAACGGAGTGAAACGAGGATTATTCTCCAACGAAGCAGGATCAGGATCCGCACCATGTGCAGCCGCAGCAGCAGACTGTGAACGCCCAGCACAGATGGGACTGGTACAGGCATTAGGAGTCTTCATCGACACGATCGTGATCTGCAGCTGTACGGCAATGTTAATGTTATTAGCACCACAGAATCTGACCAATGGATTAACCGGTATGAACTTGTTACAGACAGCAATGAACTACCATTTAGGAGGATTCGGAGTTGTATTTATCGCAGTGATCCTCTGGATGTTCAGCTTCTCGACATTCCTTGGAATCTTATTCTATGCAAGATCCAACGTCGCCTACTTATTCGGTGACAAATGGGGATGGCAGACAGCCTATAAAGTACTAGCACTTGTGATGTTATTTATCGGAGGAATCCAGACCTATACATTCGTATGGGATTTAGGAGATGTCGGAATTGGGTTAATGACGATCTTTAATATCTTCATCCTGTATGCAATGTCAGGACAGGCAATCAAAGAGTTAAAGAACTATGAAGAAACAAAGAAGAAATCAATCGAAGAAAGAGCATATGCATTGCAGGAAGATGAATAGGAAGTAAATAAGTGAAATAAAACCGAACAATTCACGTAAATATGATTTCAATTTACGTAAATTGTTCGGTTTTTTGTGTGTTAAATATTAAAAATAGCAAAGAAAAATGTCTGTTAGATCTATTATGAAACAAATAGGTATAACAGACATTTTAATTACATCATCAAATTATAAAAACAGCTTCTTACGTGTCCTAAAATAAGCCACCAGAACCATCGTTCCAGTCAATACCCAAGAAATCGGATAGATCGCCATCAAAAGCTTATAATCATGGAACCAGTTACAAACGGTCGCAAGCCAGATCAAACGTAATACACAAGATCCAAACACTGTCAGGATCGCAGGAGTCATGGAACGTCCAAATCCACGCAGACATCCACCACTGATTTCATAAGAACTTGTCAGACACTCGAATGTCAGAACGATCAAAAAACGAAGCTGGGCATAATGATAGACAGATGGATCACTTGTAAATAATCCAATAAAGAACGAACGGAATACAACAAAGATCGTACTAAGGATTCCACAAGAGATCACACTGCACAACATTCCAAGACGAAAAATCTTCTTACAACGCCCCTCATCCTTCGCCCCATAATTCTGTCCGGTAAATGTAACCACCGTCTGAGCAAAGGCATTGACCAGATAATAAGCAAAATACTCATAATTTAATTCCACCGCCGAACCCGCGATCCCGCCAGCTCCAAAACTGTTGATTCCAGATTGGATACAGACATTGGCAAGAGAGAACACCATTCCCTGAAGTCCCGCAGGAACCCCAATCTTCAGGATCTTAGAAACGGCATCCCGATCAATCGTCAAAGACTTAAAAGACAACCGGATCGGAAGCTCTTCATGTGTTAGAAAATAAAGAATCTGAATCGCACTTGTTGCATTCGCACCAACCGTCGCAAGTCCGGCACCCGCAACACCCATATGAAATACAACGACAAATAGAAGATTCAAGATCACATTCACAACACCAGACACAATCAAAGCATACATCGGACGACGTGTATCTCCGATACTGCGAAGAATGGAAGCACCGAAATCATATAACATAAAAAATGGCATTCCAAGAAAATAAATCCGCAGATATAACGTTGCAAGATGAATGATATCCTTCGGTGCACCCATCAGCAAAAGGATCGGATGAGCCACAAACTGTCCAAGAATCAGCAAAAACACACCACTAAGCAGTGCAAGAGACACAGCGGTATGTACCACACGAGGGATCCGCTTCGTATCATTCTGTCCGATATAATTGGCGATCACAACATTAGAACCAAGAGAAATCCCAGAAAACAATGTAACCATCAAAGCGATCACAGAACTATTACTACCAACCGCCGCCAAAGCCTCGCTGCTCGCAAACCGTCCGACAACGGCAGTACCGACCGAATTAAAAAGCTGCTGTAAGATACTACAGGCAGCAAGCGGCATAGCAAACATTAACATCTTATCGAATAAACTTCCATGAAGCATATCCATCTTCACGGACTGTTTCGAAGAATTCTTCATATACAATACCCTCTTTCAAAAAACTATACAGATTCTAATACTTTTTGGGAAGATTATCAAGATGATTCCAGGAAAAACAACGAAGAAAGATGTATCAAATTCGAAACATTTCTTGTATAAAAAAAGCAGAATGATATACTAGGATGAGACATTAAGAAAATACACGAAAGAAAGAAGGAAAACACCATGCAAATCAGTATTCTGCTGCTAAAACAGATCGTACAACTATTCCTGATGATCTTCATGGGTTACATTATGGTAAAGATCAAATTTTTAAAAGAAGAAGACAGCAAAGTGATCTCAAAGATCATACTCTATCTGATCGTACCATCTGTGATCATCACCGCATTTCAGGTAGACTATACCCCAAGCATTATGAAAGGACTGGCAGTTGCATGTATCGCATCTGTGATCCTGCAGTTTTTATTACTGTTTGTCACATGGATTATGGGAAAAATGTTTCATTTAAACACGGTGGAATACACATCTGCCTACTATTCCAATTCAGGAAACCTGATCGTACCATTAGTCACCTATATCTTAGGAAAAGAATGGGTCATCTACGGCTGTGTCTTCATGAGTGTTCAATTATTCTTCATCTGGACCCACTGCAAATGTAAGATCAGTGGAGAAACAGAAATCAGTTTAAAGAAGATCCTGTTAAATATAAACATGATCTCTGTATTCGCAGGAGTATTCTTATTCTTCACGAAGATCAGATTTCCAGAGATCATAGGAAATACCCTGTCATCCGTTGGAAGCATGATCGGACCATTAAGTATGATCGTCACAGGAATGCTGATCGCAGGAGTCGATCTAAAGAAAGTATTTACAAACAAAAGAATCTACCTGGTCACATTCATCCGATTAGTGATCGAACCGATCGTAGCACTTGCAGTCATTATTCTACTAGGAATGAAAAACTGGCACCCACAGGCAGAAAACATCATCCTGATCACATACATGGCAGCGATCACACCATGTGCTTCAACGATCACACAGATGTGTCAGGTGTACGGAAACGATTCGAAATATGCAAGCGCGATCAATGTAATGACAACATTGCTAGCAGTGGTTACTATGCCAGTGTTTGTTTATTTTTATATGAATTTGTAATGTGAAATATTGACAAAAATGATAATGATAGCATAATAAGAGAAAAATATATTGAAAATACAACAAATATGATGTATAATTAAGGAGAAATATATGAACATTATCTAATCGGAAAGGAATGATCATATGCCATTTACAACGATAAAAACAGAAGAATTAATTCATGGAAAGAAACAAAAAGATAAAGCGTTTGCAAAACAATGGGATGAGAGCAGGAACGAATATAAGCTGATTCAGGAAATGATCAAAATTAGAAAAGAGCAACATATTACACAAACACAATTAGCAAAAATGACAGGAAATAAACAACAATCAATATCAAGAATAGAAAAGAAATTGGTAAAACCGTCTTTGGCAACATTCTGTAAGATTATAAATACGTTAGGATATGACTTAAAGATTGTTAAGAGATAATAAAAAAGAGAACTTCCATACAAGCAGGCAAGTTCTCTTTTTTATTGTACATTCGTCAAAATTTATAACGGAGTATGATTTTACTGTCTATAATACTCCAAGAAATCACGAAGCTTCACAGAAGCATCCTCAAGCACTTCCACACGAGGCAGGTAAACCACTCTGAAATGATCCGGATCCTTCCAGTTAAATCCGCTTCCATGAACGATCAGGATCTTTTTCTCACGAAGCAGATCCAGAGCAAACTGCTCATCATTGGTAATGTTAAACTTCTTCGTATCAATCTTCGGGAAGATATAAAAAGCAGCTTTTGGTTTCACTGCACTGATACCAGGGATATCACACAATGCATTATAAATAAACTCTCTCTGTTCATAAATACGTCCACCAGGAATGATATAATCATTGACACTCTGATGGCCGCCAAGTGCTGTCTGGACAACTGCCTGTGCAGGAACATTGGAACAAAGTCGCATATTTGATAACATATTTAAACCTTCGATATAATCCTTCGCGATCGCCTTATTACCACTTAAGATCATCCATCCGATACGGAAACCAGCGATCATATGAGACTTGGATAAACCGGAGAATGTCACACAGAACAGATCCGGAGCTAGAGAAGCGATGGATACATGCTCTTCTCCATCCATTACCAGACGGTCATAAATCTCATCAGAGAAGATCATCAACTGATGTTCTCTCGCGATATCAACGATCTGCTGTAAGACTTCTCTTGGATAAAGAGCCCCCGTTGGATTGTTAGGATTGATCAGAACGATCGCTTTTGTACGGGAATTTACCTTTCGCTTGATATCTTCCATATCAGGATACCATTCAGACTGTTCATCACAGATATAATGAACTGCTTTCCCACCAGCAAGCGTTGCACAAGCCGTCCATAAAGGATAATCCGGAGAAGGGATCAAGATCTCATCCCCATCATCTAATAAAGCAGACATTGACAGATTGATCAGCTCACTGACACCATTTCCAGTATAAATATCGTCGATATCAACATTTGGGATCTTCTTAAGCTGCGCATACTGCATGATCGCCTTTCTTGCAGCAAATAATCCCTGAGAAGCGGAATATCCCTGGCAGTAAGCTAACTGATGTCTCATATCATAGATGACTTCATCCGGGGTTCTGAAACCAAATGGAGCAGGATTCCCGATATTTAATTTCAGGATATGAGTTCCATTACGTTCCATGCGGTTCGCTTCATCTACGACAGGACCACGTACATCGTAAAGCACATTATCTAATTTGGTAGATTTGCTAAATGTTCTCCTTGGAGAAGTTTCCAGATTCACAGCATCCCCTCCATTTCCAGAAAGCCAGTCAGCATCGACATCAAGAGTTTCTGATAAGAAATGAAGAATCTCCGCGCGAGGAATCGTCTTGCCACTGACATACTGGCTGATATGACTCTTCCCGACCTTGACTCCGGCAGTCTCTGCTGCATGAATAAGATCAACCTGTTTCATATGTTTTTGTTCCATTGCAGACTTCAAACGATCTGCAAAGGTAAATGTCTGATTCATAACACCCTCCGATAAAAGTTCAAAATAAAATTCAAAGTTCAAATGATTTTGTTTAATATAGCACAAAAACAAGAAAAGTTCAATGAAAAGTTCAAAATAAAAGCCAAAAGTTCAAAGAAACAATATACGAAATAAGAAAAAAAATTAAAGTTCGACAAAAAGTACAAAGATTTGTATTGAAATTTAGAAAATATATGCTATACTTTGGAAAGTATAAATAATTAACACAAAGTGTAAAAATAAATGGGGATGAAATAGAATATGGAAGCAACAAGATTACAGATGCAGAACTTCCTAATCTTTTTATTAGATCTGGTGGGAGTTACTGTTGGTTATTTTGCAGCAGTATGGCTGCGGTTTGGAAATATTGAAACAGGGTATACCGTGATGGGGAACGATACGTATTATCGTTGGCTCATTGCGATCGTAGTACTTATGATGATCTACTTTCTGTTTCGTCCGAATCGTGGTTTTTTTAAGCGCAAATTTATAGAAGAAATGAGAATGAATCTGCAGACGGTCGTCCTGATGGCAGCAGGAATGGCGATGGTCGCATTCCTAATCCAGGATGCAGAAGATTACTCCAGATTTATTTATATCTTTACTTCTGGATTTGAATTTGTATGGATGCAGATCACACATCGAGTTTATCGGAAGTATTGGTTATCAAGAAGAAAGGATCATTCTTATGCAAGAAAGATGATGATCATCACAACGAGTGATCATGCAGAAGAAGTGATTGGAAATATCATGGAAGAGAAAAACTGGGACCTGTGGATCACAAGTGTTGCAGTCGTGGACAAAGACATGACAGGATGGCTTATCAACGAGATTCCGGTTGTGGCACATTCATATCGAAGTATTTTTGAATATGCGATGCGGTCGGTTGTAGATGAAGTATTCTTATATATACCGATGGATGACGAATTTCCAATCGCGATGACAGTACAGAACCTTGAGGACATGGGAATTAAGACGAATCTTAACATTTCCCAGTTTCAGATCAATGAGAATCTGGAACGATCACTTGAGAAGGTTGGTCCTTATGAAAGTGTAAGTTTCTCTGGTCATAATGTATCATTTGTCATGCTGATGATGAAGAGAGCAATGGACATTGCAGGGGGATTGGTTGGAATGTTGATCACAGCGATCGCAGTGATCATTGTCGGACCGCTGGTGAAGTTAGAATCACCAGGGCCGCTATTCTTCTCACAGAAGAGAGTTGGGAAGAATGGAAGAATCTTCAAGATCTATAAGATCCGTTCGATGTATCAGGATGCGGAAGAGCGCAAGAAAGAGCTTATGGCACAGAATGAGATGGACGGATTGATGTTTAAGATGAAAGATGATCCGAGAATCACCAAGGTTGGAAAGTTTATCAGGAAGACTAGTATTGATGAACTTCCACAGTTTTGGAATGTACTGAAGGGGGATATGAGTCTGGTAGGGACAAGACCGCCTACAGTGGATGAGTTTGAACAGTATAGTGCTTATCATAAGAAGAGACTTTGTCAGAAGCCTGGACTGACTGGGGTTTGGCAGGTGAGTGGAAGAAGTACGATCACAGACTTTGAGGAGATTGTTCAGATGGATGTTGATTATATTGATCATTGGTCTATCTGGAGGGATATTGGGATATTGTTTAAGACAGTAAAATTAGTTATTGTTGGAGATGACGGGGCGCAGTAGATAGATTAAGATAGGACTAGAAAATGAATGGTAAAAATGTAAAAATTGTGATTGCAACACATAAAAAATATAGGATGCCTAAAGATAAAATGTATATACCAATCCATGTAGGAGCAGAATGTAGAAAGGATAAAAATGGTAATGCAGTAGAACTAGGATATATTAAAGATAATACAGGAGATAATATATCAAAGCTAAATCCGAGTTTTTGTGAATTAACGGCACTTTATTGGGCTTGGAAAAATGTAGATGCGGATTATATTGGATTGGCACACTATAGAAGACATTTCAGTATGAAAAGAAAAAAAGATATTTGGAAAAGTGTTTTAACATATAAACAGTTAGTACCATATTTAGGAAGAATCAGAGTTTTTACTCCCAATAAGAGAAGGTATTATATAGAATCATTATATAGCCATTATGCACACACACATTATGCTGAGCAATTGGATGAGACGAGAAAAATTATTCTGGAAAAATACCCTGAATATTTAAAAGCATATGATAAAGTTCTTAAAAGAGACTATGGATATATGTTTAATATGATGATTATGGATAAAAAATGTTTTGAACATTATTGTAAATGGTTATTTGATATTTTATTTGAGTTGAAAACTAAAATTGATATGCCTAAATTATCTGCATTTCAGGGAAGATTTTATGGAAGAATTTCTGAAATCATGTTTAATGTTTGGTTAGAGTATCAAATTGTGAATGGAAAATTAAAGAAGAAAGAAATTAAAGAACTTCAATGTATTCATATGGAAAAGATTAATTGGCTGAAAAAGGGTGGAGCTTTTTTGAAAGCTAAATTTTTACATGAACGCTATGAAGGAAGTTTTTAGAAGGGATAAGGAAAGCTTGATGAAAGATGCAAACATTTATGTTGTTACGCATAAAAAATATAAATTAAGTGATTATTTAAAAAATCAAGGATATAAATTAATTTCAGTTGGAAATGCAAATAAAGTAAATAATGCTGGAGAGAAAGATAATACAGGAGATAATATATCTGAAAAAAATGCAAATTATTGTGAATTGACAGCTTTATATTGGGCATGGAAAAATGATAGACAATCAAAGTATAAAGGGTTATGTCATTATAGAAGATATTTTACAACAAGTATTTTTAGTAAGGATGAGAAGAAATATTTAACTATCGATGATGCAGAAAAATTATTGAAAAAAGCAGATATTATTGTTCCTGAAAAACAATATTTTGTGAGAAGTGCACGAGAAAATTATTTACGATGTGGATATCAAGAAGATTTACAAATAACATATAATGTACTTAAAGAAAAATATCCAGAATATCTGGAAATATATGATAAAGTACTTGATGGAAATTGGAGTTATCTTACCAATATGTTGATTGCTCCTAAGAAAATATTTGATGATTATTGTGAATGGTTATTTGATATATTATTTGAAGTAGAAAAAAGAACGGATATTACAGGATATAGTATACAGGAAGCGAGAATTTTTGGATATATTTCAGAACGCTTATTGACAGTATGGTTATTGAAAAATCAATATAGTGTAATAGAAAAACATACTGTTAATACAGAAGAAAAATTAAATTATATAAAAGAAATTATGATAAAATTAAAAATATATCAATTTCTGAAAACAATGATTTGGAAAATAAGAAATAAGTAATATGGAGAAAAGTTATAATGATATCTTTAAGAAGAGAACAATTATATCAAATACCGTTTATAATTATAAGTTTTGCATTGATATATAGTTATTCTACAATATATATGTGTATAGATTTTGCAAGAGGAACTATAATTTCAACGATACTTATAGTTATTGGAGTTTTACTATGTTTATTAGGAGTTCAAAAATACAAAGTTAAAAAAGAACAAATTTATTTTTTGATAATAATGTTTGTTGTAAATATAATGTACTTGGCATTACGGAGAAATGGAAGTTTAAATGCAATATTAATTTTAGGTGTTTTATTTCCAATATTTGTTGTTTTTAATTATTATTTAGAACAAAAACAAATAATAAAAAAATTCTGTAAAGTATTTGTGATTATGCTGACCGTGTTAGCAAGTATCTCTCTTTGCTATTGGTTATTTGGTTCAATATTAGGAATTTTAAAACCAGAGGGGAGTGTAATAATAGATTGGGGAATTATTAGTAGAATTAATAAGTATAGTGTGTTTTATTATACTCCACAATTTGCAGACATAAATTTTGGGGGAATGCATATTGGGGTAAGAAATTGCTCTATATTCGCGGAAGCTCCAATGGCTAGTTCTTTTTTTAGCGTAGCATTACTATTAAATGAATTTTATGTTAAATATAAAAATAAAGTTATAAATGCTATTTTAGTAGTTACAATCATAACAACATTATCTGTTACAGGATGGATTACACTTATTATTTTATTTGTTTATAAAATAATAAATTTAAAGATAAAAAGTAAAATTGGATATTTTATAAAGTACAGTAGTATTATTATAGCAATGATATGCTCAGTTGGCTTAATAATGAGTTTGTTTTCTACGAAATTGGCTTCAGGAAGCGGAATAGATAGGATGAGCCATATCTTAGAAGAAATTTTAGCTTTCAAAAAAAACATATTAATTGGAAATGGATTTAATATGTATACAAATGGTAGTAGTAATTCATTTTTTGCATTATTAGCAGATGGTGGATTATTATTATTTTCTATTTACTATATTCCTATTTTGGGAATATTAGTATACGATTTTATTATTTATAAAAAATTTAATTATTTTATCTTTACTTTTTTTGCAATGTTTTTGATTACAGCAGTACAGTATAATATTTTGACGATTATTATAACATTAATGTGGAATATTTTATTGCAACGAATGTTCAAAAAGAATAAGTATAATCAAAAATATAATTATTTATATATACAGTAATGTAATAAAAAGAAATGAGTTTGTATGAATATAGAAGAAAAATTAAGTATAATAATGCCAGCATATAATTGTGATAAATATTTGGAAAAATGTGTAAATAGCGTACTGGATCAAGATTACATTAATTTTGAACTTATAATCATTAATGATGGATCTACAGATACAACAGCTGATATATGCGAAAATTTAAAACAAAAAGACAGTAGGATTAAAGTAATTCATTCTGAAAATAAAGGACCAAGTGCGGCTAGAAATATTGGGCTGAAATATGCTAAAGGAAAATTTTTGACTTTTATTGACTCAGATGATGAATTAAATAGAAGTGCTTACAGTCGAATGATAAAAGAAATAAAGAAACAGAATGTCGATATTCTTGTTGGGCAATGGAATATCATAGATGAAAATAGAAAAAGCAAGAAGAGTAATATAACTCCTGTGGGGAAATTTGACAATCAAGAAGTTATAAAAAGTATAATCAATGATGATTTGAAATTTGGAGGCGGATTTCCATGGAATAAAATGATAGATTGGGAAAAAGTCAAAAAAAATGCTGGAAGAACAATTTATTTTAATGAAGAATTATTTATATATGAGGACAAATGTTGGATTTTGGAAATTTTGAAATATTGTAAAAAAGTTTTTGTGTCTGATATTTATAGCTATAATTACTATATAAGAAAAAATAGTTTATCACATTCATATGAAAATAATCAAAAAAGGATTCAAATGATTCAAAAATCATATTACTATATGAAAAAATTTTTGAAAGAACCTCAATATATCATAGAAATAGAAAAGGGGTTAGAAATGAATCAATTAAACTTAATATGGTACAGATTTAAAGGAAAATTAATTCATAATGATAAGTGTTGGGAAAGATATATATTGGAAAAGAAGTATTCTGTTAAGGAATATTCGCAGGTTATGAAAATAAAATTTTATATTCTCAAAATCTATTTTAAAATAAAAAGGTAGGAAAATATATGAAAAAAAATATTTTATATTTTGAAGATGTTTTTGGTTGGGGTGGCATAGAAACATTTATGTCAAATGTTTTTATGTATATGGATAAAAATAAAGTTAATATATCTTTAGTGGTGGTAACTAAAATAACAAATCATTTTGATAAATTATTAGGTGAGCAAAATATAAATACAACTGTGCTGTTAGAGGGAAAGCAAAACAATCCAGTACATAGAGTAAGGCACGGATTAGTTGCATTTAAAAAATATTTAGAGAATAAAAAAAATGATATTGATGCAATTCATTTTAATATTAGTAATTCTATAGATATGTTGTATGTGGTGATTGCTAAAAAATGTGGGATAAAGTATAGAATTGCTCATAGTCATAATTCATTTGCTACTAGTAATGTAAAAACAATTGCACATTATTTATTGAAACCTATTGTTAGAAATGCATCAACACATTATTTTGCATGTTCTGATAAAGCAGCTAAATGGCTTTTTAGTAAAGATGTTTATCAAAAAAAACAATATTATCTTATAAAAAATGCAATAGATACAGAGCGTTATAAATATAATTCAATGGAAAGAGAAAGTTTGAGACATCAATACGGATTAGAAGGAAAATTTATAGTAGGTCATGTTGGACGCTTTAACGAACAAAAAAATCACAAATATTTAATTGATATATATGAAAAAATATATCAATTAAACAAAAATGCAATTCTTGTATTAATAGGAGAAGGTGAACTAAGAAAAGAAATAGAAAAGTATGTTAAAGAAAAATCATTAACTGATAAAGTAATATTTTGGGGATCATCTTCTGAAGTTTATAAATTATTATGGATGATGGATGTTTTTGTATTACCTTCTTTGTATGAAGGGTTACCATTTGTTTTGGTAGAATCACAAGCAGCAAGTTTGCCATCAGTTGTATCGGATACTATTACGAAAGAAGTAAATATTTCAAAATATATTAGCTATATAAAATTAGAAAGTAATCCAGAAATTTGGGCTAACGAAATAATTAAAAATGCAAGGGTAAAAAGAGAAGATAATTCAAAGGCATTAATTGACTCTGGATTTGATTTAAAAACTATGATTGAAAGATTATGTGAGATATATTTAAAGATTATTTTATAGAATGAGGATAGAAATGAAAAAAAAATCATTAGGTATTAATGCGATTGTTAATTTACTTAGAAATATTGTTAATATAATTTTCCCTATTGTTACATTTCCATATGCCTCAAGAATATTGGGTGTAGAAAGTCTAGGAATTTATAATTTTTCATATTCTGTTAGTAATTATTTTTTATTATTAGCAAGTTTAGGAATAAGTACATATGCTGTTAGAGAAGGGGCAAAGTATAGAAATGATCATATAAAAATGAGAAATTTTGCGAATGAAGTTTTTTCTATAAATATTATTTCGACATTATTTGCATATTTATGTATGATTATTATTTTTTTGTTTCCAATTATGCCAAGCAAGTATATAATGACAATTTCTGTTTTTAGCTTACAACTTATATTTACAACTGTAGGTGTGGAATGGTTGTACACGATATATGAAGAGTTTACATATATAACGATAGTAAATATCGTATTTAAAATTATCTCGGTTTTTTTATTGTTCCTTTTTGTTAAGAGCAAAAATGATTATATAGCTTATGCGGCTGTTACAGTTTTTGCAATAGTAGGTTCTAATCTTTTTAATTATATTCATATGAAGAAAGTATTAAAATTTCATCTTACATTTAAAATTAATTTAAAGAAACACATATTACCAATATTAATGATTTTTGCATCTAACGTGGCTGTTGCAGTTTATGTAAATATAGATGTTACTATGTTGGGATTTATGAAAGGTGATTATGCAGTAGGAATTTATTCAGTTGCTGTTAAAATTTATAATGTAATTAAAAATGTATTAGCTGCAATTTTAATAGTATCCATTCCAAGATTAGCAATGTTGATTTCAGAAAAAAAACAGGAAGAATTTAAAAATCTTGCAAGTAATATATATAATATTATTTCTATATTGTTAATACCAGCAGTTTGTGGAATATTTTTATTAAGCAAGGATATTGTATGTTTAGTTGCAGGAAATTCGTTTTATAATTCTACAAAATCTTTACAATTATTAAGTATTGCATTAATGTTTGCAATTTTTAGTTGGCTATTTAGTCAATGTATTTTAATACCTATGAAGCAGGAAAAAATAGTACTAGTTGCTACAATTTTAAGCGCTGTTATTAATACAATTTTAAATATAGTTTTAATACCTATTTGGAAAGAGAATGCGGCGGCTTTAACAACAATAATTGCAGAGTTAATATCTGCAGTTATTGGAGCTAGATATTCTTGGAAACATTTAAACTTAAAGAAAATATATGTAAATATAAGAGAGGTTATAGTTGCAACGATTATTATGGTAATTGCAATAGTTATTGTAAAAAGAATAGTTATATCAACAATAGCTACATTATTTATAAGCATTGTAGTTGGAGGATGTTTATATTTTATAGTGTTATTAGTTTTAAAAAACAAAATAGTAACTAAAAATTTACAAAAAATATTAGAGAAAATTAGGAGAAAAGAGTATGTATGATTATTTAGTAGTTGGATCAGGATTATATGGTGCAATTTTTGCACATGAAGCAAAGAAAAAAGGAAAATCGGTTCTTGTAATTGATAAAAGACCTAATATTGCAGGTAATGTTTTTACAGAAGATATTGAAGGAATTCATGTACATAAGTATGGAGCACATATTTTCCATACCAATAATAAAAAAGTTTGGAATTATATTACACAATTTGCAGAATTCAATCGTTTCACAAATTCACCAGTAGCTAATTATAAAGGTGAGTTGTATTCATTACCATTTAATATGTATACATTTAATAAGATGTGGGGTGTTGTAACACCTGAACAAGCAGAAGAAAAAATTGAAGAACAAAAAAAAGAAGCAGGAATTAAAGAACCAGCGAATTTAGAAGAGCAAGCTATTAGTCTGGTAGGAACTGATATTTATGAGAAGTTGATTAAAGGTTATACAGAAAAGCAATGGGGAAGACCATGTACAGAATTACCATCATTTATTATTAAAAGACTACCAGTACGTCTTACATTTGATAATAATTATTTTAATGCATTATATCAGGGAATACCTGTTGGTGGGTACACTAAAATGGTAGAAAATATGTTAGAAGGAATAGAAGTACGATTAGGTGTAGATTATTTAGAAAATAAAGAAGAGTATAGTAAACTTGCGCATAAAATTATATATACAGGTGCTATAGATGCATATTTTGATTACAAGTTAGGGGCATTAGAGTATAGATCTGTACGTTTTGAAACAGAAACTTTAGACAAACCTAATTTTCAGGGAAATGCGGCAGTTAATTATACAGATGCAGAGACACCATGGACACGTATAATCGAACATAAATGGTTTGAATTTGGTAAAGATGAAGACGGAAATGATTTACCTAAGACTGTTATTAGTCGTGAGTATAGTTCTGAATGGAAACTTGGAGATGAGCCATATTATCCAGTAAACGATGATAAAAATGGTAAATTATATGAAGAATATAAAAAGTTAGCTGAAAAAGAAACTAATGTTATTTTTGGTGGTAGACTTGGGGAATATAAATATTATGATATGGATGCTGTAATTGCTTCTGTATTAAATATGTGTGATGTTGAATTGGCATAATATGTAGAAAAGCATAAAGTATTATTTTGGGGAGAGATTTATGAATACAACATTAATTATTATGGCTGCTGGAATCGGCTCCAGATTTGGAGAAGGAATCAAGCAGTTAGCCCAAATGGGACCAAATGGAGAGATCATCATGGATTATTCCATTCATGATGCAAAAGAAGCAGGATTTAATAAAGTAGTCTTTATTATCCGCAAAGACATTTTCAAGGAGTTCGAAGAGATCATTGGAAATAGGATCAAAGAACAGATCGATGTTGAATATGTATTTCAGGAGATTGATGATCTGCCAGAAGGTTTTGAAGTACCAGAAGGAAGAACAAAACCATGGGGAACAGGTCAGGCAGTCTTATGCTGCAAAGATGTAGTGAAAGAACCATTTGTGATCATCAATGCAGATGATTATTATGGAAAAGAAGCATTTATGAAACTGCATGATTTTCTGGTATCCGGAGAAGAACTTGGAAGAGAGTTCACAATGGGAATGGGCGGATTCATTTTAAAGAACACATTAAGTGATAATGGTGCCGTGACAAGAGGTATCAGTGTCGTTGATGAAGATGGACTGCTCAGCCAGGTTCATGAAACAACAGGAATTGAAATGGGAGAAGATGGACAGATTAAGTGTGACAACGAAGAAGTACAGGAATGGATCAGTCCAGAAGATAAAGTGTCCATGAACATGTGGGCAGGATATCCAGAGTTCTTAGATTTTCTTGCAGAGGATTTCAAAGATTTCTTAGCGAATGTGGAAGAAGGAGATTTAAAGAGCGAATATTTGTTACCGAATATTGTGGACAAGTTATTGAAAGAAGAGAGAGCAAACGTGAAAGTGTTGGAGACACAGGATCGTTGGTTTGGAGTTACATATAAGGAAGATAAAGAGACTGTGCAGGAAGCTTTTAGAGAGTTGATTGCTGATGGTGTTTATACAGAGATGCTTTGGGAGTAGAGCAGGATTGGGTTGATAGAATATGCATGTAGGTGTTTGTAGGAAATTATATTTTGTTAGGTAGGTTTAGTTATGTGTTGAAAATATATGATTAAATTGATAATTTTCTATGTTTTCCTTATGTTCTCTAATTATTGCATATTTTTTAATATTAAGAAATTGGTTTGATTTTAAATTTATGATGGGGATAAATAATGGTTAGTAAAAAAGAAAGAATAGCATTTATAGATGTTCTTAAAGGAGTGGCAATCATTTGTGTGGTGTTAGGACATATTGTAGATGGGTACTATAAAAGTAATTTGTATTCAAATCAAAATCATATATTTTGGATGATTTTTGTAATAATTTATGCATTCCATATGGGACTTTTTTTTATACTGAGTGGATATCTTTATGGAATAGTTTATGCGAAATTAACAATAAGTCAGAAACAAAATAAAATAAAGAATCAAATAAAAAAATTATTGTATGTTTATATTGTGTGGTGCTTTTTTATGTGGGCATTTAAATTAGTTTTAGGGAAATGGGCAAATGGTGATGTTCGGTCTATAGATATTGTCCTTATACCTGTGAAATCAATAGACCCATACTGGTATTTATACGTATTGATTATATTTTATCTATTTTTTTCAACTAGATTTATTGAAAAAGTCAGAATGAAAAAGGTTTTTATTATAGTTAGCATTATTTCAATAATAGCTAGTTGGATGCCGATTATTCGTATATTTGAAATTTCTAAAGTATTATATTTTGCTTTTTTCTTTTATTTTGGAAATTATATTGCACAAAATAAGGTAATATTTAATAAAAATATACTGATTATGGCAATATTAGCAATAATTTTAATTATTTTAAAATTTCCATCTCAGATTGACAGAATTGGAGGGATAAACTGGTTGTGTGCTATAGGAATTTCAATAACATTATTTTGGATTTTTCAATCGAATGAAAAAATATGTAAAAAATGCAAAATTTTACAAATTTGTGGTAGGTATTCATTAGAAATATATGTAATGCATTGCTTTTTAACAGCATTTTTTAGAGTATTATTTTATAGATTAGGATTGAATAATGTATTTTATAATATTGCTTTAAATTTAATACTATCAACAATACTTCCTTTATTGTGCGCTTTATGTATGAAAAAATTAAATATTTATGATGTTTTCTTCAATGGAATAAAAATACAAGAAAAGTTTAAGAAAAAATAAGACTTAAAAATGATTTGAAGCAATTTAAGCATTCCTGTAAACATTAATATATAAATTTAAGCTCCCTGAGACTTTAAGAAGTCAGAAAAGAAAGATAACTGATAGATTAATAAAAATATACAGAGAGGTTCCGTAGCACTTGAGAAATCAGTCTACAAAGTAAATTATTGAATTGAATGAAAAATACAGAAAAATTTGAAAATTAGATTCACTTTTTGTGAAAAAAAGCTTCGATATTACAGGGGAAAAAATACAAATGAATACAACACTAATTATCAAGGCAGTCGAAATTGGATCCAGATTTTGAGAAGAAATTAAACAGTTAGCCTATAGCTTAGATGGAACTAAATGTAAGTTTTAAGTATATAAGGTGTCAAGTATGCGTGAGGAATATTAATGTAAGGGGTAAAAATGAAAATATATATATTGGCAACAACTGAATATATATCATTGGCAAAGAATATTGTGAAAGAAATAGAAGGTGTTAAAATTAATTCAGATTATGAGATAGGTACAGGTAGTGTTGGATATGTCAGGAATAGGATAAAATCTGCAGATATTATTTTGGCATTAATAGATGATAAATTTTTAGAAAGTAGATATTTAAAATTTGAGTTGGAATTAGCAAAAAATATAGTGAAAAAGAACAGGAATAAAATGTTAATTCCAGTTGTTTCAAATCAAATGACAGTACCTAAATGGATGCAGGAGATGTTGTATATTCCTTGCGATTTTAAATCAGAACATGATATATATAAGGCCAAATCGATGATAAAATCAATTTTGGAAAATATAAAATATATACAAAAAATTGCTTATAAGGATGAAAAAAATGAATATCAAACAAAAACATCTTCAATAATAATTTTGACAGTATTGATGGAAATTTTTGTGTTTTTTGTATTAGTATTATATAAAAATATGTCCTTTACTTTAAGTGATGGAGAGGGATATATATCAAAGTGGATAATATTTATGGTTATAATGCTTTCAATATTGACACTTACTACAAGTTATTTGTCAATTATACGTAGGCGAAAGCATGAGGATGACGAAAAGGAAATAGCGGCATATTCAGAAAGATTAAAAAATGCTATAGTTATTGAAGATATTAATAAAGAAGAACAATTAAATTCTGAAAATAAAAATAATATTGATGCTATAGGACGAATGATGATAAATTTAGAAGATATTAAAGAGTTTTATACATGGAGTCAAAAGCAAGCAAAAGCATCATTCATTTTAGCGGTAGTAATGTGTATTTTTGGTTTTTCATTGATTGTAATAGCAATTATTTTAGGTGTTATGTTAAAATTAGAATTACGTATGTCAATCATTCCAGCTATTAGTGGAGTTGTAACAGAATTGATTGCAGGGACAGCATTAGTGGTGTATCGACACTCTTTATTACAATTAAATCATTATCATAAAGCATTACATGAAGATGAACGTTTTTTGTCAAGTGTGAATTTACTTGGAAAATTTAGTAATGTTCGAGATCAAGATGAAATGCTACGTGAAATCATACGAAGCGAAATACAAATGAATCTAAAAACATTGAAAACAGGAAGTGAATTGGAAACAGAATGTCCTTAAGGTCCCAGGGACCTTAAGCCAGATATCTGGAATGGAACTTCTTATATGAGCGAGTAATGACATCGTGGAAGATAAAAGTTCCTCGTCATATCCCAGGATCCGATGACCGATCGATCTTATATGTCCTTCCATGTTCATCCGGTTAAAGATGAACCAGTGATGCCAGCGTTCCATACTTTTTTCAGATGGAAAGTTTTCTGAATCCATATCATCAGGTCCAACGATCTCATCCAGAACCCCGGAGATCGTTTCTTCAGGATAATGTTTATATGGAACAAGGATATCGGGAAGCATCCGGTGGATCTTTCTGCATTTTGGATTATCACACTGATGTCTTGGGATCATGATCCATTCATGGCTTCCATCTTCTGAACGTATGATCCGTTTGCAATAATCACGAAACAGTAAAAGTCCTTTTTGACACACAGGACATAAAAATTCATTACTCTCAGATAAAAATATGTTGTCCTACACGGGTATAAACTGATACAATATACATGGTTGCAAAACCTTGGTTCCAGAGGACAATCTTGCAGGAAGGTCTCTGGAACCTTTCCTTTTTTGTTGATAAGGATAGTATACTAATTAAGGTATGGGTATTCAAGAACTATATGGACAATAAAATGATCAATCCTTGGACGCAAGTAAAATCATATCATGGACATTTTGAGAGATCACAAACATTGAAGAAGAGACAAGATAGGATTTGTAGTTGGAGGGTTAATATGTATCCGGATGAGAGAATTAATTTTTTATCAAAACAAAGTTGTAGTAATTTTTATAAATTAACTCATGATTTAAAAGATCATTCTTGTTGTCTTGCATTGGGGGCAGGAGCATCTACAACTGAAGGATTACCTGTTTGGTCACGATTATTAAAAAGGATATGCCATACTTATTTTGAACAATGGGCATTAAAAATTGCTTCAGAAAAAGAATTTATAAATCATCCACCTTCAAATGTATCTATTGCATTAACTAATAGTTATGAATTGTATTTGCTTGAACAAAAGAATCCAGAACTAATGAGTCATATTGAAAATGCTCTTGAAAATGCAGAATATTGGGTAAATGAACGAAAATTATCAGAGGAAGAGAGCAAAAAAAGTAAAGAAACAATGAAGCAAAGTTACAAACTTGTTCATAAATTACAAGATTCTTTTATGAATAAAATTATGTCGGGGGATTTAACAATAATTGCTCAGATGATAAAGAATCAAGTACGTCCGCGGGATTGGAATTATTTGATACGAAAATCATTATATTCATCATATGACTACAAACCATATGTACTCAACATTTCACCGTTATATCAAGAACTTATTGAGCTGGTAAAGAAATATAATATTAGTAATATTATAAATTATAATTACGATGATACATTTTTTCATTGCTTAAAGCAAAGTGGGTTGAAATATAGAAATTGCTATGGAAGTAATAAAACAAAAGGAAATAAGCATATTTTTTATCCACATGGATATATTCCAATGAAAGGTGGCGTCATTACGGAAATAGTTCTAAGTGAGGATGACTATCAGAATCAAATTTACAAACAAAATTTATGGTCTAATAATATTCAAACCACTTTATTTTCATCTAATACAAATATTTTTATAGGACTTTCTTTAAATGATTCGAATATTCGAAGATTACTTAATATGTGTTCAAATACAAATTATTATACACATTATGCTTTTTTACCATCCTCTGGAGAAGATCAAGCATCAATAATGTATGATAATTTATGTGATACCGATTTGTATAGACTTGGAATAAAGGTTATTAGATATTCATCACGGGATGATCATAAATTATTACCAAGACTTATACGTTATTTAGTAGAATTCTGATGAAGAGCTTAAAGTTTTGTAGACGTTAATAAAAGATTTATCAAGAAAGGAATAAATAATGAATATTTTAGATACAGCTTCTGAGGAAAATATATACAAGAGTTTAGATAAAATTTTAAATGTTGAGAATGGGAAGACAAAGGAATTTTTTCAGAAAAATTGTTATAGATATTTAAATTTAGAATATTGGGAAATAGATTTAGATCTATTTTATAAAGAATTTTCTTTAGAAAGTGATTTTTGTATAGATGGAATTACAATTTATCATATTACAACAAGATTAGAGGACACAATGAAAGAAAATTTTGTTATAGACAATTTGGAAACAGTGTTGTTAACAGAAAATTCTCTTACGAAATTTTTGAAAGATTATCAGATAGAATTTAATAAAAAAGAGGATGGCATAGATGTCTTTTATAATGGGGGAAAATGCCAATTTAAAGGATCTGAAAATGCAAGATTAAGAAATAGACTTTGTAAATTGAATGATTCGTGTGTTAATGGTTTTTTATTTAATGAAAAGATGGATTATATGTATATTGGATTAACAGGAATGCCAGAGATATTTTCCGATTTAATGAATAGTTTAGGAAGGACGGATTTAAAACAAGAATATTTGAAAAGAAGAAAAAGTTATGAAGTAACAATAAAGGTACCTATAGATGATTTGATTTTTGATGATGATTCACAGATACAGAATTGTTCAGAAAAGACAAAATTGATTTTAAAATATGTAACTAATTATTTGTGCTATAAAATGTCTAAAGGCAAATGTTATTGTTTCAACAATCCGATTATTAGATTGCCAGATGATAAGAATGTAGATAATGAATATATACATGCAGTTCGTTGTATAGAAGATGCTAAAGAAATTTTTAAATGGTAAATTAAACAACTTAAACGGAGAAAACTTGACCACATTGAATAACAGTTAAGATCCTAGAGCATGTCCTTAAGTGTTTGTGATATCTCAAAATGTCCAGGTGAAACTTAAGCTTCCAGGGACATTAAGAAATCACAATGCAAGAACTGTCCAGAAAGAATTAGAAAAAACTAGCATCGTGGAATGAAGGAGTGCAAAGAATGTTTGCTAGAAAAATGTAGTAAAGTACTAGCATTCTATTATTCTAGCAACACCCTAAGATAAAGCACTTACCACTTGTGAGCTGGTTATAATTAGTGGGGATAAAATGAAAAGTAAAACAAAAGAATGGAATTTACCTAAAGATTTTACACATGATGATTATTTTAAATTATTGAATCAGTATTATAGTGAATTAAAACATAGAGATGTATTATTCTGGAAACAAGTATACATATATTTTTATGCAACATTGCTAGTGATAATTATTCCATATATTAAACCATTAGGCTTAACATTACCTAAAAATTATTCTAAACTCATATTTTTTATTATGGGATTTTTAATGACGATAGCGTTTGTATTTATTGCGATAGCATATGCTTATCGTTTAAAATGTATATCGGATACGTATAATGATTTATTAGATTTAATGCCTCATTCAAAAGGAATTCAAAGAAAGAAATTAAAGCAAGTAATAAAGCATCCAGTTTTTGAAAGACAAATGGCTATGATTATTCCGATGATTATGGCAGTAATATTGATAAGTTTAAATATTAGTTTGATTTTGGTGAATTATATAATATAATTATAAATAACGTATAGTCTAAAGTTATTGTTAGAAACCATTGTAAATAGATGACTTACTTCCATGGTCAGAAAAGTTACCAAAAGAGATCAAAAAGACAAACAAGAGGTCATGAAAAAATGATCTTTTGTTTGTCTAGGTACGTGCTATTGTGCGTTTACAATCTTAGGGTGTTGCTAGCATTCTATTATTCTAGCAACACCCTAAGATTAATCGCTTACGAAAGATAATAAAATAATAAGAGGGAGAGATACGTTTGAAAGAAATAATACAAATAATACAGGCTATATGGGAAAATGGTATTAAAAGTGATATACAGATTGGAATTTTGGTGTTAGGAATATGTATGTTTTGTGGTTCAGCATTAAAATCTGTTAATGATCCATCTATAAAGGAAACATTGAGAAATCCAAAAGATAAGGAAAAATATACAGCTATTAGGAGTAGTGTTATAATAGTTATATTTACGATAATGAATGTTTTGTTAGGTAATGATAAAAATAATATAGATAAATTAAAAGTGATAGCATTTATAGTGTTTTGTGCAAGTATTTATTTTTACAGAAAAAGTTCATCAATGAAAAAATATATTGAAGAGATAGATGGAATAGAAAAACTTAGTGATATATATTTTGAAAGACATACATTATTTATGTTGATGGGTATATTTTCAATAACACCAATAATAACATATGTGATGCATGAGAAATTACAACAATACCATTTTTCAATTATTAGTTGTGGTATTATGGCAAGTGCAGCCATCTTATCAATAATTGTACTATGTGATTTCAATAAACTTAAAAGAGTATCAACAAATTATATTTTATATAATAACAGAAAAATATATATTTATGAGAGAGTAGATGAGAATACGATATTATGTGGTAATCATCCTAAGAAAAACAAAGCAAACAAATATATATATATTAGTTATGAAGATATAAAAACAACTGAAATTAAACATGAAAGCTATGAAATAAAAGACATACCAAGAAATAGGAAAAAAGAATTAAAGAGAACATACAGAAACAAAAAATGGAATAATTGTTTTATACGACAAAGGATACAAGATTTAATAGAGTGGATACGGTCAGAATGAGGATTATTAGTAAGAACTAGAGGATGGAAGTAGCTTCTGAATTAATAGGAGATACTTCCATCTTTTATATTACGTGAAAACATACCGTAAACGGTAAATCAGTGTTCTCTACAAAATCCTAAAGTAATCTGAGATAATTAACTCAAG
>ENA-OPSD01000549-OPSD01000549.1-human-gut-metagenome-genome-assembly--contig:-NODE-549-length-35305-cov-5.815035_pt1 | contig 35305 bp, 29 predicted proteins | sample MGYA00241453_ERZ501898 | MGnify/ENA primary metagenome ERZ501898 (study PRJEB25962, sample SAMEA2042226) | human gut metagenome | biome: human gut; feature: human-associated habitat; material: faeces... | reverse complement strand
CGCATGGGTACAGGGCAAGCACGTTGAGCCGCCCGATGAACGCCTTGCCGCCGCACAGAAAGAAAACCCGGACACCGTGGCGTGGATTACAATTCCCGGCACGAACATTGACTCGCCTGTGCAGCAGTACGGCGACAATGACTATTATCTGCGCCGTGATGAAAAGGGGGTCAAGGATTACCACGGCTGCATCTATGCCGACTATGCCTGCCGCATGGACAGCGGCGTAAAAGTTTCTCGTAATCTGATTCTTTACGGGCATACCTTTACCGACGAAGACTACGAGGGAGGATTTGAGGATCTGCACAAATACCGCGTATTCGAGTTTGGGCAGGAAAACCCGTACATTTATGTTTCGCTACAGGATGAAAAGCTGATGTACCAGATTTTCAGCGTGTGGGTCTGCGATGCCAATGCCGATACCGATTGCATTCAGGCCGACCCGGACGATGTAGCATTTCAGCAGATTCTGGATAAGGCTGTTGCCGGCTGTGCGTTCGGCTACGGTGTTGACGTGACGACCGATGACCACATTCTGACGCTCTCCACCTGCACAGCAGACCCCAACAGCCGCCTATTGATCGTTGCCAAGCTGATTGACGGAGGTGGTGCAGATGTAAAATCCTAAATCGCACGCACTCTTTTGACGTATAAAAACCATACAAGGAGATATGCAATGCAACATAAACTCAAACACCGCTTATCTGCGGCGCTCATGGCGGGCGCTATGTGCTGCACGATGATTCCTGTCGCCTCAGCCGATGAGATTGCCACGCCAGAAACGGCAGAAGCTGCGGTCACGGAAGACTCTAACGAAGTAGAGCCTCCTGTTACATCAGACGGCGGGCTGTCCGTGGAAGAAATCCAATCTCGGATGTACCCCAGCTTGCCGCAGACGGCCACCGGGTACTACCTCGACTCCACCGGTCTGCCGGTGCTGACCGGTGAGACAAAAATCAGCATCGAGGGTTGGGGCGATGAGGATTACAGTGACTACGATGCCGACAGCACGATTCAAGTCGCACTGGATGAGGCATTGCTCAATACCGACAGCGCCACAGCCTCATTCCCCCGCATGGAGGGTGAGGATTACGCCATCGTTCCCATCAGTATGCAGGTGCTGTACCCTGCTAATGGCGGCAGCGCGGACATCACGCTGCCCGACAATGTAGAACTGCTGGGATACAGCTTCACCAGTGGCGACCTGTGTGCCGCCACCGAAGAAGAACGCCAGCGGCAGCTCCATTATAATTTTTCCGAAGTCACGGCATCGGTGACAGGTATCTATGTCAAAGCTACCGAGGATTTCAGTGTCACACTGACCTATACAGACTCGGAAAAGAGCCTGACAAAAGCGCTCCATGTCACACTCGACGATTCTGCGCCGTTTCCTGGCATCCTGCAGGATCGTTTTGAGCAGGAGGCACAACCTGCCTTCTGCTCGGCGGACGCAGGTGTTGCAGCTTACGCAGGTTTGCAGGTCACGCAATGCGTTTACACCAGCGTGGGCTGGATGAACTATCTCTGCGGGCAGCCTGCCCTGTGTGCTGATAGCGGCAAATGGGCGTGGGGACCCGGTGCAACCTATGCCAACAAGTATCCGCCGGTAGCAAATTATTCCTCGGCGGGCAGTGTCTGGGTATTGGCCTCGTTCTTTGGTAAAGGCTGGACAGCGGATCAGGCAACCATGTGGGCACAGGGCTTCAACAGCGGCGCACCGTCCGCGGTTTCTGCTTGCGCGGTCGAGGATGCCACCGACAACAATGCCTACCTTGACCGCCTTGTGTGGCAGGCAGAGCAGTTCCCGGACAGCCTTGCCAATGAGATCGTGAACGGCACAGAAGTCTATGCAGATGACGATGCCGAAACGGTTTACATCGGCACACTGTACGTTCCCAGCAACGCCGCATGGCAGCGCTTTGTCATTCTGGATTATACCCCGGTCACGCTGGGCGGAGATAATGAGATCCCCGAACTGACCCCGGAGGGGCAGCCTGTGGACAAGCCGTGGAGTGCCAGCTATGAGCGCACCGAAACGCTGGATTTTTCGTATACCATCAACACGGACAAAATTCAGTTGGAAACGCTGGAGAAGGTGGATGGAGCAGGCATCGATATTGCCCCGATTCTGGACGGTATTCCTTCGGACATCAACGGCGGCAGTTGGACGATTACGCCGTCAGGCAAGCAGTCGGTGACAACCGGCGGTCACACGCAGGACGACAGTTACCACCTCAATGGCGGCGATGCCTCCGCCACATGGACAGTGCATTACAGCGTCAGCAAGTCGGCATCCCAAAGCGGCAGCGTAACTGCCAACAGTGAGCAGGATGCAGACGCACAGGCATCTGCGGCACAATCTGCTGCGCAGAGTGCCTGTGAAAGTCAGGTCAATGGTGAAATCGAAGCAGCGCTGTCGGCTGTACATGGTTACTTCGATAATCTGAAATTCAGCTATGATGAAATCACCATCCCGCACGGTTTTGATTTCACGACCGGCGCACTGGGCAGCCACCAGACTATTACGGTTCCTGCAAATAGTTCCAATGACTATAAAATGCAGAACGATGAATGGTCGGTCAAAGTCAGCGTTGACAAAATCGACAGTGAAACCAAGCAGCGCATCAAGGGTGACGCCGAGTTTAAGATTTTCGAGTGGGATACCGTTCGGCAGTGCTATATTCCGGCAGGCGGGTATAACCAGTACAAAGTCGAACGCCAGGCGGATGGCACATACAAAGTCATCAACCACAGCGACTATGCAGGCGGTTCGGATGATTTGTTCTATACGCAGCGCAATGAGGGTAAATTCGTCATTGTGGAAAACCGTGCTCCCAACGGCTACTACGGCGACTGGACGGATGTAAACGCTCCCGGCACGGCAGGTTCTGTTCTTGGCAAGCGGGCGTATGCCTTTGAAATTACCAAAGCGCAGGACGGTCAGATAATTCGGCTGGGCAACGCCGACTACAACGCCGACATCACTACGAACAACAACGGCGGTACCCTTATCGACACCGGCGAGGGCATCGTCACTATCACCTTTGGCAGCCGCAACACAGATAAGACCTACGCCACCGACCCCACAGGTATCGCCAGCAATGAGGATTCCTACACCATGCACGCTGATTCCGACAAGATGCAGAATGACCGTGTCCTCGGCAATATCCTGCTGACAAAAGTGGATTTGGATGCCGCGCGGTATCTGGCGGCGGGCAGCAACGGTGACAGCACGCTCGAAGGCGCTGTATACGACCTGTACGCTGCCGAGGACATTCATCACCCGGACGGTGTTTCCGGCATCGTCGATTACTCCAAAATCACAGATGCCAGCGGCAACCCTATCTGGCATACCACCGTGCTGACCAACGGCGCATGGAAGTCCGACTATCTCCCGGTGCTGAAAAAGGATTACCTTGTAGCCTCCGCGGCCATCAAGGACGGCAAATTGGCATTTGCCAATCTCTACTTAGGCCGTTACTACCTTGTGGAGCGCGCCACCGGCATCGTGATCCCTGTGGATTCCAACGGGCAATATTACCTCTCCGGCCAGTATCCACTGCTCAACAAAAAGCTGAAGCCCACCGGCAGCTATGCCGCCCTCGCCAGCAACAGCACGGAGTACACCGACTATGTCTACCGCAACCAGTATTCTGCTGTTGCCGAGAGTCGTGCCTTGGACGGCAGCAAGACCTATGACGGCTACTATCTGTCTTTTGCGAAAGGCTATCTCTGTGATGAAGTCAACCACTATCAATCCCTTACTTATGCAGATGAATCCACTTATGTTGTCCGCACCGAAGACCAGACGCAGGACGAAGTGCTGAAATCCGGGTTCAGCCTGCAAAAACTGGTCTCCACCACCGGGCAGCCCTCCCCTGCCATCAAACTGGGCGGTGCCGGGTTCAAAGTGTACCGTGTATCGCTGCTGAGCAAGGCAGACCAGTTTGCCCAAAACGCCGATGGCAGTTACGATGCCGCCAGCATTCTGGATGCCTATCGCAAATCCAGCTATGATCAAGACACGCTGAAATTTGATTTTTCCGCTGAGGAACAGGCTGTCGCCACGATGTACGAAAGCGACACCACCGCCGTCACCGGCTATAACGCAACCTTGACCGCAGACGGCGATTTTGCCAACGGGCAGGGTCTTGGCTGGGTGCCGACCAACAATGCGCAAGAATATCGCTTATCCGAGATCTTCACGAACGAGGAAGGCATCCTGCGTGTGCAGGGGCTTCCTTACGGCCAGTACATCGTCGTGGAAACCACCGTACCGAAGGATGTTTTTCAGGCTGAACCGTTCCTTATCAATGTCAATGCATCCAGCCCGCAGAGCAGCTTTACTGTGCCTGCCGGCAGCATCACAACGCCCAGCGGCAGCTACATAACCTACAACATTCTGGATGAAGAGTTGGAGGGCTACTTGCAGCTTGTCAAAATCGACATTGAGACGGGCAAGCCTGTCAAAATTGCCGACACTGCGTTCAACCTTTACTATATTGCCGAGGGTGGCCGTGAAACCCTTGTGGAGATGAACGACCCGAAATCCGGCAACGCCTGGGCAAAGACCAGCACTTTCTATACCGACTCCAACGGCGAAATGAAGACTCCGGAGAAACTGCCGCTGGGCAAGTACCGCATCGTTGAGGTCGAAGGCCCGCGCGGGTATTTCAATGACCGCCAGTACAATGTTGTGTTTGAGCTGACCTCGGATCGTGTGTATCAGGTCAGTGGCGGCAGCGCCGATGGCATGGATGACTATGTCATCACCGAAAACTACTATAACCACGAGACACTGGGGCAAATCAAGATCCGCAAAATTGGCAATGTGCTGACGGGGTATGAGAACGGGCAGTTCGTGTACGAGTCGGATAACCTTGCCAATGCCACCTATGAAATCCATGCGGAGGGCGACATTCCCACACCAGATAATCAAGGCACACTCTGGTACGCAGACGGCGACCTTGTTGCCACCGTTACCACTGCCGAAGATGGGCAGGTGGACGGGGTTCAGTTCAGCCCCACGCGGACAACTGCCACCTATGATTTCTTGAAAGTGACCCACGATGGCACGAAGGGCGAAGTCACCATCACGTTGCCGCTGGGTACCTACACAATTTCCGAAGTGCAGGCTCCTTACGGCTATGTCCACACCGACCACACCTACACGGTGGTGCTCGACTGGGATAACCAGTACAACGACTTGGTGCTTGCCAAAACCATCATCGACCACACGCAGGACGGTGATGTTGTGTACGATTACTCTATTATAAATGTAGGCAACGCCAGCGCTGAGCAGGTTGAAAAGCAGGTCCTTGTCTTTGAGAACGCCCGTGTGCTGCCGGTCGTTGAGGAGGGCAAAGTCGGTGTCGGGCTGTATAAGCTGGACCGCGACACCTGCGATTTGACTGATGAAGCGCCCTATGCAGACGGCTGCAAGACCCGCGTCTCCCTCTTGAATGGCGGCAGCAACCGTGCCGACATCCCGGCTGATGCCAAGATGGTCGCAGGGGCTGTCTATGAGCTGTATACCGCAGACGACATTTACAGTATTTCCGGTAAGCTACTGGCAGCCGCCGATACGCTGCTGGGCACAGCCACTACCGATGAAAACGGCCTTGCCTATTTCGACGTGGATGTTCCCCTGCGCGGCGAACACTACGGCAGCAGCGATGCCCACGACTGGACGACCAACAGCGGTCGTTACTATCTGCGTGAGGTCAGTGTGCCGGACGGCTACCTGATTGAGCAAAGCGTGATTCCGGTGGAGTTCACCTACGAAAACCAGTTTATCGCATGGCAGATTGTTGACTGCCTGCACTCCGACAAGCAGACCACCGTGGAGATCGACAAGCGTGCCTTCATCTCTGATTCCGATGACACCTTTGCCCTGCCCGGTGCCACCTTGACCGTGACCGATTGGAATGGCAATATGGTGGATACTTGGGAGAGCGGTGACACGGCCCATGTGATTCGCGGGCTGCATCTTTCCCACGACTTTGCCGGGAACCGCGATACCACCAAAATCTATACCCTGACCGAAACTCGCCCGGCAGACGGCTATACCACCGCCCGCTCGATTCGGTTCCGTTTGGAACAGGCCACGGATGACAACGGCTACTTGCAGGAAACGGCGGTCTGGGTACTGCGCGAGACCGAAGATGCCAAGTACCAGTCCGGCAACATTATCTCCCCCACTGCATTCTCCGATGACACCGTAGCTACGATTCCTGCCAAGCTGCGCGCTTTCTGGGATAAGCTGCTGGGTAAGAATCCCGATGCTGATGGTGTTGTCATTGCCAACTGGTACTGCGTGAACGGCTCACTGGTGGTGAATTTCACCGATGCCGCCAACGATCGCGCCATTGCCAAGTGCCTGCGGGAGAGTGATTTCTCTGATTTGACATTTGATGCGGTCTACCTGAACGGCGCGGTGGCTCCTGCATTCTTTGCCGATAAGCAGGTTGCCGACAAGTCTACCGATGCCGAAATCACCTACTCTGCAAGTTGGATTCTGCTGAAGGATTCCGATGGGTTCAGCCAGACCGTTACAATGCTGGATGCCCCGACCCGCGTAAAAATCAGCAAAGCTGATATTACGACTAACGAAGAAATCCCCGGTGCCACGCTGCGCGTTCTGGACAAGAACGGCAATGTTGTAGACGAATGGGTATCCGAAAACACACCGCACTACATAGAGGTTGTGCTGGTTGCGGGCGAAACTTATACGCTGGAGGAAACCCTTGTGCCGGATGGCTCCGGGTATATACCCGCCAATTCCATTCAGTTCACGGTCGAAGATGACGGCAAAGTCCAGCACGTTTTCATGCAGGATGACTACACAAAATTGCAGGTCTCCAAGACCGACATTGCCACCGGCAAGGAAATCAGCGGTGCAAGGCTGAAAATCACGGACACAGACGGCAAGACCGTGGCTGAATGGCTCACAGACGGAACACCCCACTATATGGAGCGCATCCCGATGGGAACTTACACCCTGACCGAAACGATGGCTCCCACCGAGCAAGGCTATGTTCGCGCCGAGAGCGTTACCTTTGCGGTTGGTCCTACCGAGAATATTCAGCGTGTGGAGATGAAAGATGACTTTACCAAGGTCGAAATCTCCAAGGCAGACATGACGGATGGCGGTGAGCTGCCCGGTGCAAAGCTGAAAATCACCGATGCCAGTGGCAGCACCATTGCCGAGTGGGAAACCAACGGTCAGCCCAACCGCATCGAGCGCCTGAAGCCCGGTGACTATACGCTGACCGAGACGGCTGCCCCTGCCGGGTATCTACTCAGTGAGGAAGTACACTTTACCGTGCAGGAGACCGGAGAAATTCAGAAAGTTACGATGTACGATGCCCCGGCGCATTCGCTGATTATTACCAAACGCGATATTGCCACCGATGCGAAGCTGGCGGATGCTCGCTTAACGATCCGCGATGCCTACGGCACGACCATCGACCGCTGGACGACCACGGACGGCGACCATGCTATCCGCGTACTGCCGGAGCGTTCTGCCGCCAAAGACCCGCACAAAAATCTGCTGCTTTTGTCCGATGACATCAGTGAACACGTCTACACGATGGTGGAAGAACTGGCTCCGAACGGCTATCTCATTGCCGAGAGCATTACGTTCAAGGTCATGCAGATGAATGACAACCTTGTTGTGTTTATCTGGCAGGGCGGCGGCTGGCAGAAATCTTCCGAGGGGTATCTTGCCATGTATGATGAGCGCACCGATACGCCCGTGCCGCTTATGAAAACTTTCCCGCAGACCGGCAGGATTTTATAAAAGCTGTGCCGAGTTGTTACACTGCACACAATTCGAGATAGGAGTGATCTTTTGTCCGTTTCTTGTTTTACCTCTACCAATTCGCACCTCTGCAAGTTTCTGCGCACCACAGGCCGTGACTGGCGCAACACCATTTACATCGAATGCGGCGACTGTCAGCGAGCCGTGAGCCGCATCTGTAAAAATCTGCTCTGCGCCTTCGACACGGCTGGTGCGCCGGTGATTGTTCCGGTGCATGATCTGGAGTACCTGTTCAGCACTACAGTGGACAAGTCCGAGTGTCGTGCCATCCTTACGAAAGCCAACTTCTGTGAGCTGTACAAAGGCTGGATTGACGAGCATATCCGCGACCCCCACGCCTGCCCGTTGAACGATTTGTATGTCAACTGGGATGTTCCAGACCCTTGCGCGGCAAGAATATTCCTGAATCGGTAAAATAGAGACCAAATAACAACACCTCCCCAAAGTGATGCTTCATTCCACTTTGGGGAGGTATTCGTATTAGTAGGTGTTATACCCGCTATCTTTTGTATGAAAAACCATCAGATGTGACTGCGTCCTTCACAGAAAATCAGGGTACGCTCCTGCTCAAAGCAAAAAGTCTGATCCTCCAATACATCTGGATCTTCCATTAATGGACAATCATGGCACACTGCCTGGTAGCAGTCCACATAGTGATACAAAATATCCGTGCCATATTGGTAGCTATCACAGGCTACTTCCTCAAACCCATCAGGCAAGGTATAGGAACGGGTAATGTCGGTAGTCTGCGTGCCACAACTTGGACATGTCACACTTTCAGGTTCCTTCAGTCCGATGGTAGTGCAGTGGTTTTTTCGCTTCCCGTTCACCCGTACGCTATAGCTGGAGAGATCTTCTTGCTTCTGATTTTCCGTATCTATGGCAAAGACCGTTGGTGCAAAGACCAGTATCGCCACACCAGCCGACGCTAACAGCATGGATAAAGTTTTTCGTTTCATAATTGACTCCTTTCTGGGATGCCTGCGGTAAAGTCGGCTTTGATTTTTTTATGGAATCAAAAATGTACATAAGGAAGCAAATATACGCAGTTTGATGGCCGTGCCTTCGTCAATAAATTTGCCATTTTTTATATATGCGAACGTCCATGACATACCAATTCAGTTTCTGTAGATTGCGTTGCTTGAGTTTGGCCGCACGCATAGCACGAGCCAGAATAGTCAACGATATACTTCGTAATCACATCTGTGCCATATTGATAATGTGTGCAGGAAACTTCAGTGGAGCCATTGGCTCTACGGCCGACTCTTGTCACGCTCCAGCCATTGCTTCCGCAAAACGGACATTCTGCCGCACGAGGTTGAACTTCTGCTGAGTCCGCAAAGGCCACCATACTGAACGTAACTGCACAGAAAATTGCCATAAGCAAACTGGTAACCTTTTTCATCTTGAACTCCTTGTCTAATTTATAGGTTGATTTCAGCTATCGTTTCCTTCTGCATCGGAATCACCTACCCTTTCTTCACAAAGATCCATCTCTATTTTTTACTGTTGTGGCATCAATATTATTGGCAACTGTCTTAATTTCATTTTCTGGTATTATAATAATAGCTGGAGACATAAGTGTAATTATTTGTTTTACGGCACTAATCAATTGGTGTCAGCGAATAATATACCGTAAAGGTAATCTTGTTCGGATTCATAGAGTTCATAAGAATTTTCGAATATACATTATTGGCATATCCATTGATGCTGAAGCTGGCATATGCCTTGGAATAAGAACTCGTCTTTACGCTATAGTTTTTATTTTCAGTTACGCCTGCTCCAGAATTTATATGTCCAATTGATGGTTGCTGTGATTCAACACTTGCTGATGTGATGTAGAATTCGCATGTGGGTGACAATGCGGTTATTTTGAAGTTGACCCTATGGCTATAACTCCCAATATAGTCATACTTTATGTTGCCCCAAAAGACATAGTCTCCATTCGAATTGTAATTATAACTAGCGCTTGTTGACCCCCGTGTCAATGTAATCGGTGCGCATCCAATCTCAAGGCATGCACTTTTACCATTTGACAGCGGAATTTCAATCTGCTTTACTTCGTTGGGTACAACATCTATCGTCACACCGTTTTCCAAATGCGAAACAATTTCCTTAAGAATCTCTTCTTCATTAATATCCATCGCACGGTTCTCCTGTGCAAATGCGCTTGTTGCAAACAGCACAGAAAGTATTAGTGTTGACATAATCAGAGCGGCCAATTTTTTACCATTTTAGTCATTTCTTTCATCTCCTTGCATGTCGTTAAATAGTGCCTCCACATCATTATCAAACCTTGGACTAACAGTTGCCATACCATTATAATAAGGTTCACTTCCATCAAGAGAGAAAAACATCTGATAGTTGCTTCTCCCCTGCAGGAAATACAAATCTACGCCATCATATTTATCGCCGCTATGGTATTTTACGACAAATCGCATATGTAATGGATCCGAAATAACGATACCATCCGATGCGTCTGTCACTTGGTGTCTATATACAATATAGAGATATGTTGTCCTATCCGAAGGCAGTTCAATACACTGTCCGTAAATTCCTGCTCCCAGTGTTTCGCATTCATCTATCCATTCATTAATTGCCGAATATTTACTTAGTTGTGTGGCAGGAATTGAATAAAAATCTCTGTGCCGATAGTTTTCTCTTAGAATAATCCAGCTCGCAAGTATAGCAATTAATGTCAGTAGCGCAAGTCCGATAAAGCATATTCCACCAAAGAAGAACTTCTTTGGCGACTCGATTGGCATTCCTTTTATTTCGCGTACTACAATAACAAGTAATATTAGGACAATTGATATTATCGGCAAAAAAAGTAATGCTGCAATTCCAATAAAGAAAAAACACAGAAATGCAATACCAACGTATATTGCCCAAAGTTCAATCATCAATTTTTTTGTTATTTTCTTTTTAGAAATACTGTTTTTCTTGTCTTCACTCTCAACATCATCTATGGACGATTTCTTCTCTATATCCTGTAGTCCAAGAATATCCATCAGTTTATATGCATTTGCAACACTTGGTGTTGAAATTTCCTGTTCCCATTTTGCAATCGTCTGTCTCGATACTCCAAGTTCTGACGCCAATGCTTCTTGTGTCAATCCTTTTCGTTTTCTTGCTTCCGAGATTTGTTTACCCGACAACATACACTGCACATCTCCTTTCCTGAAAGTGTTTTTCTCTAATGTTAATTAAATCAAATTTTTCGCATACTTTCAAGCAACTTTGTGACTACTTTGTGTCAACGCCTTGCTTTATAGACAATCTTTTTAGAAAACATATCCTCTCCCGCATGAAGGTCGAGGAGGCCAACGATAAGATTCGCGCCGAAATGAAAAACTGATATTCACTATTCTCCTTCTTAAAAAGGGCTTCCGCATCTGCTGGCGGAAGCCCTTTTTCTGTATAGTGCTTTACCCTCTAAAATCGGCCAAAGCACTGGCTATTAAATCTATTGGCGGCGAAGATATAGATGGCTCCTCTTTTTGCAAATCCGGGGTACGCTCCGGTCTCTGTTTTTCTAAGTATTCCTGCACGATTTGCTCAATCAAGGCGCGGTCTGCCTGCGGGAAAGAATTCGTCTCTGCCTTTTCATAACACAGAATTGCATCGGCAAGGTACTGTGCCTTGCCTCTGTCACGCTGCCGTTCCAAGTATTCTACAGCGCGCACATGGTCTTGATTTTCCATGTCAAAGCGAACCGTAAAGCGTCCCCGGTCCTTTTTCACCTTCATGTTTTATCACGCCCCTGTCACTGTGCAGCGGTAAAGATACTCAAAGCCCTTGGCGTTGGCATTCACGTCCTCCACAAAGACAGGGTGTGCCACCTTGCCGGATGCCTCGATTTGTCGCCGCAGCAGGCAGGCACCGCCGCCCACAAAAATCACACGCCCCGTGCGCAGGTCAAGCTGGCGCTCGCGCAGTGCGCCCAACATATCGTTGACGAACTCCTGCGCCTGATATTCCACCAGCGCGGCGACTTCTTCCCCGTAACTGCTCCCCTGCCCCTGCAAGAGAATGGCATCCACATCGGTTTCCTCCAACAAAATGTCCAAATCGGAGCTGGCTTTAGAGCGGATGCGGTTATACAGCAAAATCACGCCATTTTCCAGCGAGTCACAAGTAGACAGGTCGGCACGGCCATTCTTCAGCAGCAGATAATCCGCCGTGAAACCGCCCACATCCAGAATCAGCGCACGCGGCACTGTTGCCAACTCGCCCAGCATCATGGCCGCCGCTGCAAACGCCTGCGGATAGCACTGCACATCGCGGATCAGGATGCTGTACAGCTTGTCACGGTAGGAGAAGTAGATAGGTTCCTTGCGTTTGAAGTAACGCACGAACGCCTTGTTCTGTGCGCCAAAGTGTGCGGGCGGCAGACCGATGGCAAGGTCAATGGGCATCAGCCCGGAAGTATAAGCGCCCTGTGCTTCGATTTCCTCCGCAATGGCAACTAGCGACAGGATAAAGAACCGCTCGTCTGTGGTTTTGTCCTTCTGGTACGGGATACGCTGCGCTGACAGCGTATAGTAACTGCCGCCGTATTTCAGTACATCCCTGCCGTAAGGTCTGGTTTTACTTTTCTGTACACCGGAAACGATGGCGTTCCCGTGAACGGTTTTGACCTGTTTGTTGCCGTGGTCGATAGCAATAAGCATAACATCAACTCCCTTCGATGCTTATATTTACCTTATACGTTTTGAATACGTCATTTCCCAACAAATTTACGCATTATTTTTTCTTATACGCAATGATGCGCATTATTTATTTGTTTGCATTTCCCCGGCGGGTGCGCTATAATGGGCAAAGTAAGTAAAAACATAGGAGTCCGCCATGAACAAAACGCTTGAAATCAGTGCTATGCAGTATGATTTTCATACCTTGCTAAAAGTTTCCGATATATGCGGCCTCACCGGGGAAATTGGCTTCCATGACACGGACACAGGCTACCTCGTCAGCTTTCCCGATGACGACGGCAAAGCCGACCAGCGGATGGCCGAGTATAAAAAGCGGCTTGTCGATCTTGAAAACAACATCTGGAATCGGTAATTTGTGACCCGCCGGGGAAAATTCAATACAATTAAAGTAATAGCCCCTTCTGCTGAAATCGCATCAGCGGAGGGGGCTGTTATTATGATTTATCGGTATTTCTAACCTCTTATATGCTCTTCTTCATCTTGTCGACATTTTGCGCCAATCTGCCGCATCAAGGACAATGTCGGTAATGAACGTAGCAATATTCAAGAAGAATGCCAGTATAATAGAGGATATCGCAAACTGCCAATATTGGCTTTCCAGAGCGATGGCATTTTGACAGGTGCAGTGAGTTCCCGTCCTAGTAAGCAACAAATTGTACCTGATCATATTTTTTTGTCATTCTGCAAAGTTCAGCGGCGTAAAGTCTGTACTGCCTGCCAGCAGGTCGTCAAGCGCTATGACGCCGTAGACGTCCCAGTTCATCGGCCGGGTGTAGGTCGTGCCGTCCTTGTCCACGTCGTGTACCGTGCCGGTTTTGGTGTCGTAGGCGGCCAGCACGCGGCCCTGCTGAGCGTCCAGGATGCGGATATTCCGCACGTCCTTGCCAGGCACATAGCGCTGCTGGGTCAGCTCGGTTTTCACGCCGTCGCGGCAGAAATACTGGCGGGTCGTGTTTTCGCCCGTGCCGTTGCCGTCTTCATCGCAGCCGCACTCGTCCACCCACACCAGCCAGCCGTCGGCAAAGCCGGACAGGGAGTAGTAGCACTCCCACCCGTCGCGGGTGGTGGGAAAGCCGTCGGCCACAGGGGTCAGGGTATCCACCGCCGCGTCCACAAAGCCGACTTCCCCGCTCTGGTAGTTGCAGTTTGCCAGGCCGCCACGGCTGCCCTCGGTCAGGATGTGGTAGTCATTGCGGTAGCTGATTAGATTGCGCTTTTCCATGCCGTCGCCCTGCACCAGCACATTGCCCGTATCGCGCTCATAGCGCTGCTGCGGTGTACAGCTCCCATTGGCCAGATCCACTGTGCAAATCTGCATAGCCTTGGTCAGCGCATCGTTCGACTGTATCATCTTGGCAAAGGTCATCTGTTGACCGCCTACTTCCAACAGCGTGTACATTTCGGGGGCATACTCCCCTGTCCCGTCAGCCAGATCGTCCCATTTGCAGATTTTCTGTGCCTGACCGCTGGTCTTATCCACATCCCACAGCGTCTGGCGGCGGTTATCATCGGTCAGCACACTGTAATAGAGGTTCGCATCATCCACAGCCACGCCGCGCCCCACTACGGACAAACCTGGCTCCACCTCCGCCAACAAAATCCGCTCCGTGTGGTCGGAATTGATTCTTTCCCAGCGATAATAGCTGGTTTCATCGTTATAATAAAACGCCAACAGATACACTTCGTCCCCGTCGCCGTAGCAGAGGGTGGTGTTTCCATCGCTCCACGCGGGGCAGGCGGCGCTGTCGTGGGCACAGCCGGGCAGGCTGCAAACGGGGCGGGCGTCTCCGGTCTGCTCGTCGATGGCATAGACCAGCGCGCGGCCCATCGTGTCGGTGTAGTTGATCTCCCAATCGTTGAACGCCTGGTAATACACACCGTCTGCGGCGGCAGTCAGCATCCGCAATGCCCCGCTGCCGATGCCCTGCGGCGGTTCGGCGGGGGCCGCCATGGCTTGCGTTGTTTCCGTGGCTGCGGTCAGTGTCTGTGTGCTGTTCGGCGCGGCATGGCCGCAGGCAGTCAAGACCAGCGCCAGGGCGGCAGTGATGGCAAGATATTTTTTCATGAGATTTCCTCCCCGTATTGTGTGTTCAGCGCCACAAAGGTCTGCGGCGTCATGCTGGCGGCGGAGAGCGTAACGCCGTACCCGTTGGCGTTCGCCACGGCGTAGACCTGCGCGGTCTCGCTGTAGCCTGCCGCGCCGAAATCCCGCACGGCTGTGCCCCAGTCCGGGTACTGCCAGTCGGCAAACTCGTCCAACCCCAGCAGAGTGCAATACTGCGCCACAGCGTCATCGGCCAGCGTATCCCCCTGCCCCAAATCATTCTGGTAGTTAAAATACAGCGGTGCATCGTCACTGGAAAGAATCAGCTGGATATACACATGCTCGGTATCGGCGCCTGTGTAGATCTCTTCCGGGCGGCGCACCAGCTGCGTCAGGCCGCAGGGCGCGGTGTACAGCTCCCAGCTTCCGTAGTCCAGGCGGCAGACCGAGAGCGCAGCGGCAAAGCTGTCATCGCACAGCAGCCCGGCCTCGTGCAGGGCGCGCAGCGTCCGGCGGGCGCGGGCCAGCGCACTGCCATCCATCGTGCCCGCCGTCCAGCCGCCGTCCCAGACGCTGTTGCTGCTGAGCGACACCTTCGTCACATGCTCGGCTGCGTAGAGGGTGCAGGCCGTGGCGTTGGCCCGCCCGCCTGCCGAAAAGCGCTCGTCGTCCGTGCGGGTGTGGGGCGCGGCCAGCAGTGCGCGATCCCACAGGGCGAACACCGCCAGCGGCAGTGCCAGACTGCACAGCACCACAGCGGCGCACCGCAGGAAGGGGCGCAGCGTATCAGCTTTGTGTGTCATTGTCAGCCTCCCTTTCGCTCGGCAGTACCTCCGGCACGGCGATGGTCACGGTCGTGCCGACATGCTCGGTGCTGGTGATTTCCAGCTTTGCCCCGTGGGCATTTGCAATGCGGGCGCAGAGCGCCAGCCCAATCCCGCTGCCGCCTTCGGCCCGGCTGCGGGACTTGTCCACCATATAAAATGCCTCTGTCACGCGGGGCAGGTCGGCGGCGGGTATGCCGCAGCCCGTGTCCGTGACGGTGAAAACCGCCTGCCCGGCGCGGCGCTCACACCGCAGGGTGATGGTCGCTCCCTCAATGCCCTGACAGGCGCGCTGGGCGTTGAGGATCAGGTTGCGGAGCATATCCACCCACAGGCTGCGGTCTACCCGCACCACGCACCCCGCGCTGATGACCCGCGGCACAGGCGTGCTGCCCTGCGGCAGGCTGCGCACGGTCTGCAGCAAAAGCCCGGCATCTTGGCAGGGCACCAGCTCCAGCGCCCCGGCCTGATCCAGCCCCATCAAGGCCAGCAGACTGCGGCTCAGGTTCTCCAGCCGCTGCGTCTCGTGGTAGATGTAGCCCGCTGCCTCCCGCTGGGTCTCGGTGTCATCGGGCCGGGCGCGCATCAGGTCGGCATAGCCAAGCATCGCGGTCATCGGGGTCTTGACCTCATGTGTAAACGCCGCAATAAAGTCCTGCTGGCTTTGCGTTGTTTTCGATAATTCGTTGATCTTGCCTTCCACCGCTGCGGCCATTGCATCAAAGCTGCGGCTCAGCGCGCCGATTTCGTCATCGGTTTTAACCTGAGTACGCTGGGTGTACTCACCATCGGCAATTTTCTCGCTGGCCGTCTGCAGCGCAGTCAGCGGGCGGGTCACACGGCGGCTGAACAGCACAGATGCCCCACCGCCCAATACCAGCAGCGCTGCCGATGCCGCCAGCCACGCCCGCAGCTGGGCGTCACGGGTGGCAAACACCGCGCTCACATCGTAGGCGCAGAGCATATCGGCCCGCACGCCGGGCAGATCCAGCGGCTGGGTCAGCAGCAGATACCACCGCCCGGCCGCCCGGGTCAGCTGCCAGGCGTTTTCGCCGTCAGTCAGGGCCTGCTTCAGTGCGGTGTGCGGCAGGGCCGCAGGCAGGCCGGAATAGAGCGCATACGCACCGTCCAGCCAGAGTGCCATGCTGCTGCCCGCATCGGCGGTCTGCTCGGCATACTGCTGGGCCGCGGACGCCAAAATGTAATTTTCAAACTGCGCACTGTCCGTGGCCTGAAAGATGAACCGCTCCAGCGCGTATTTTTCTTTTTCCTGCTGGGCCTGCAGGGCCGTGCGGGTGCTGGCCAGACTGCCGGAAAAGCTCTGCCCGGTCAGCAGCAGGCCTGCTGCGCCCAGCGCGCAGGACAGCAGCGCAATGCAGCCCAGAGATAGCTTGGTTGCAAATTTCATCACTGTTTCCTCATACCAGATCGCGGCCTTGCAGTGTCACCTGCACCCAATCCTGACTGCCCGCCAGATAGTCTGCTGCCGAAATGATCCCGTACTCTCCGCGGCAGGTGGTAAAGCTGTAAGGTGCGCCGTCCGTGCCGATGTCGTTTGTCGTGTAGTAGATCTCGCCGTATTTCACAAGCAGCATCGTGTCGCTGGCTGCCACAATAAACGGGCTGCGCTCCACTGCCTGATCCTTGAGCCATGTGGTCGGCAACGGGGTGTAGACGCCGGTCTCGGGGTTCAGCAGCCCCTCGCTGTCATCGCGCACCGTCACAGGGATCCAGCCGTCCGGCCTTGCGCCTTCCACGACACCGTATAATACCAGTGTCCCCTGCAGGTCAAGCTGTCGGGTTTGGGCTGTGCCCGCAGTCAGGTCAAATTTTGTCACCAGCCCCGATTCGTTCAGCACATAGGCCGCACCGTTGCGGACGAGCTGGACATTGCCCGCATTGCCACTCCATGTCATGTCGGTGTCGGTCATGTTGCCCGCCGTATCCAGCAGACAGAGGTTTTTCGTCTGCTCGTTCCGGGCCTGCTCATCGGCAGCCAGCCATGCGCGCAGTTCCTCATCCGTGGCGGCCTCTCCGGCCGGGTTCAAGGGCTGCTGCTGATAACATGCGCTGTGCTGCAAGACAATTTTGTCCTGCCAGCAGCCTACGGCGACATAATCCTCGCCGTCCGGTATGCTGTGGGTAAAGAAGCACGCCGCACCGCCCTCATCCAGACGCAGGACGGTAAATTCACTGTAGCTGCGCACAAAAGTATACAGTGCTGTGCCATCCGTGTACCAGACAAAGGCATTGGTCAAATCAGGTAGGTCGTCTCCCTCGGCCACGCGGCGGCGGTCACTGCCGTCCGTATTGCTCACATCCAGATATGCGCCGTCACTCTCATTGTAACGGCCATCCACAAGCCAGTAAAGCCGGTCGCCCATGGGCAGCAGCATGGCTTCCGGCACGCAGCCGTTCCGGATGGCCGTCATGTAGGCCGGGCAGCTTTCATCCGCATGGTTGCAGCCGAATTTATTGCAGAGGATGCGCTGCTCACCCGTGGAAAAATCAATCGTTGTGGCGAAGTATTGGCCGGCATCGTCAATGTTCATCGCGCTGTAGACGGCATCCCGCCCCACCGCCGCGCCCCAGGTCGTGTAAAGGGGCGTAAGCGTGTCCTGCACGGCGGGTGTTTCTGTGGTGGGCTCTGCAGTCTGCGCGGGCGCGGCGGCTGTCTCGGTGGTCGTGCTTGCAGGCATATCCTGCGGCGCGGCCGTGCAGGCCGTCAGCGCCAGCGCCAGCAGACAGACGGTCAGCCTTGCGGTGTGTTTCATCGTGGTTATCCCCCTTTGTTTGTTGTACCCCCAGCATACCGCAGGATTGTTTCCGGTTGGTTACAGCTTCGTCACGGGCGGGTTACATTTTATTCCTTTTCCAACATATACCCGATCTGCCGCACGCTGTGCAGGCGGTCGCCAAGGTTCAGCTTGCGGCGCAGACGGGCAATGTGGGTGTCGAGCGTGCGGGTGTCACAGCCCGTGCCGTCATCGCCCCAGACGGTTTCGTACAGGTAATCCCGGTACAGCGCCTGGCCGCGGTTGCGCAAAAACAAAAGCAGCAGGTCATATTCCTTGCGGGTCAGGTGCATTTCCTCCTCACCGCGCAGCACACGGCAGGCCGCAGCGTCAACCGTATACTCCCACATTGTGTAGACGGCGGTGCTGCGCCCGGCGCGCCGCAGCACACTTTCCACCCGGGCTACAAGCTCAGTAGGGGCAAACGGCTTGACGATGTAATCATCCGCGCCGCTGTTCAGCCCGCGCACCCGCTCTGCCACGGCGTCCTTGGCTGTGATGAAGATGCAGGGCGTGCCCGTGGGCCGAATGTACGCCAGCAGATCGTACCCATCCAGATGGGGCATCATCACATCGAGCAGCACCAGATCATAGCGGTTCTTTTCCAGCAGATTTGCCGCCGCGCGGCTGTCGGTCACGGCCTGACAGCGGTAGCCCGCCTCAGTCAGGATGCGCCGTACCAGCATGGCAATAGCGGCTTCGTCGTCCACAATCAGAATCGGCTTCATTCAACAATCCCCCTCTATAATCCCTATTGTACAACAGAATGTTACATTTCGGTGAACTTTTAGCCAAAATTTACAAACCCAGTTTGCAAGCTACTTTGCCACGTCACACGTGAGCATAAAGTAATAGCCCCTTCTGCTGAAATCACATCAGCGGAAGAGGCTGTCCTTTTAACCTATGTGGTTTTCTTCATTTTTCCAACATTTTACGCCGATCTGCCACATCAATGACAAGCCCGGTAATAAAAGCGGCAATATCCAAGAAGAACGCCAATACAAGAGAAAATGCTGCCAGCTGCCAATATGGGCTTCCCAGATAAATCAGTGCCTGATCAACAGGGTTATGCGCTGAAATGTAGAGGCGCTGTGCATCGTCCAACTTATCAAGGGCATCTGCACGGTCATACTCCTGCCCGCTGTCACTGACAGGCAGACCACTGATTGTTGCCTTCAGACGCTCAATTTTCTCTGTCCATAGGGGCTCCCAGTTTTCCTTATCCTGTGCAGTGTCTGCCGTCATGCTGTTGATCTGGTTTTGCAGCGCGTCACCTGATGATTTCAGGACTGCGTAATCCTGCACCTTGCGGATGAAACTGTCCATATCATTCAATAATGTCTGAAAATCCGCATCCGATCCACTGTCCTGTGCGGCTTGCAGCTGCTCAAACACGGTGCGTGCCTGCTGTTCAATAGCTTCCGTATCCACATCCGTCTGGAGCAGCGCACTTTGGATACTACGCAGCGCCTGACCTGTCTGCACGGAGGCTGCATTTCCGGCAATTCCCAGCACACCTGCGTATCGCTGCAGGATTCCCTGCGCCTGCTGATAATCCTGTAAGTCCTGTTGTTGCTGATTTAGCGTATCCTGCAAGTTACTCAATCGGGATGCCGCACTGTTATAGGCACTCTGCAAAGCGTTAGTATTACTTCCATACGGCGCATTTCGCAACGCACTGGCTGCGCTGGTTTGCGCATCTGCTGCTGCCGTTAAGGCGTCCTGCGTCTGGCTTATCTGCTGCGTCAGCTGTTCGATGCGCGTTTCCACCTGTTCGGTAAGCTGTGTCAGTGCTGCGGCAGCCTGTTCGCGCACGCCGGAGGATGTTCCCTCCTGCGTGGCGGTCTGCATCGCTTGGATTGCCGAAGCAATTTCATTTTTTGCCGCAAAGTCCGCATTATCGGCGTAGCTTGCCTTGTCCGCTGTCAGATCTAAGCCGGAAGGATTCTGTGTTGTTTCGGTATCGGCGGTCTTGCTGGCAGTGTACAGAGCCGCCACCTCGTCGCCCAGTGTTTCCCGCAGTGCATCACTGCTGATTTGTACAAATTCATCTGCTTTGTATAGTTCGTTTCGGTACACGGACTGAACCAACAGGCGGCTTTCGGTCTGCCAGCTTTTTTCATAGACCGTGCCAACGATAAAAACATAGCTGAACCACGAGGAGCAGAACAAGACAACGCCGCTGAGCGCCAGCACGCAGATTTTGCCGCGCAGACTATGTATCCAGCGCCAGAAGGTCGGCAGGTAAAAGTTCAGTCCCAGCAGGATGCTTTGTATGGCAAACGAGGCAAGATTTGCCTGCCACGCCTGTGAAAACACATAGTCCCGCATGCCCTGTGCGGTACTCCACCAGGAAACGATTGCCAACAATACTGTGGCAAGGCGCAGCAGTGTCAAAATCATTCCCTGCGAGTTTATGGCTTTTGGTTTTAGCTGTCCCCCTACTTTTTGTAGGCGATTCCAAACATTGGTTTCGCTTGCTCCTGTCTCTTGCTCAACCGTTGGTTGCAACACTGCCTGTATCAACAGCGAAATTCCTTGAACAACTGCTACCAGTACCCACATACCGCAGAGACTGTTCATAAAGATTCCCGTATCGCTCAAAGGAGTGGGAATTCCGGCTACGCAGGTATTGAACACAAATGCCATCAGTGTAATAAAACCTGCCGCGGCGATCGCCGCGGATTTTTCTGTGCCTTTTTCCCCACGCAAAAGCCCCACATAGCTGAAGAAATTCAGTACCAACAGCAAAATGTTCACGGTGACCACGCCGGATGGATTGGAGGAAGCCATCTGCTGGCACAGCAAAACCACCGCCGCAGTCAATGGCGGTAAAAGAAAAGATTGTCGTTTCCAGAAGCCGCCTTTATCCGATTTGTTCTCCATCATTATGCCCCCTCGTGCTCTGATTATTTCCTGTACACTTTATATAATTAGCATACCATAGCTTTCTGCATTTGCACAACGGGTCGCCATAAATTTTACATTCGCTTCGCATGATTGGCAAGATACTGCACCGAACTCTAACCAAGTTATATATTTGCACCACTTCACAAAAGGTCCTCTTTCACAGCGAAAGAGGACCTTTTGTTTACTTACATCCCAGTATTTCCAATGCCCTTGACAGGGGCATCACTTTCTGGCACTTGGCCTTTTGGGAATCATACCTTACTTTCTTACCGTCCGGCATCACCGCTATGGCGTTTTCTGTCAAGATGGCCGCTTTCAATTTGGGAACATAGCGATGCACCTTCCCCTGCCGGTCAATCTTGGCATGAGACATGATAAGTTCTGCCGTTCCCAGTTTGATTTTTGCTCCTTTTGGCAGCGGTGAAAGCCATTTGTAGGTTTCACGCTCCGAGGCAGTATCCCACATAGAATACTGGTAAACTCGCCCGCTAAAGAAGCTGTCCTGCTGTTCCCTATATTCAAAGTGTTCTGTCTGTTGCGTTACCATCTGCGCCACACGGGCGGCATTCAGTTCCATCTCCTCTAAGCAGATGTACTCGTGCCGTTGATGCTCACAGTAGTAACCACAGCTGATATTGACCGCCGCTGTTTCCAGATACGGTGCAATGTAGGATATATCACTGCACGAACCACCTGCCGTCTCGAACCCGAACGAAGTAACGAAGTCCTCAAACTCCGGGTTATCGCAGCGGTAAAACACGGCATCATTGCTGCCCCGGCGGTCGAGCTCTACGATGTAGTTTACCCGCGGTCGTAAAGAACCTTTTGTGAATTTCTTTGCCCCTACACAGCCGACTTCTTCATCCTCACAGAACAGCACATGACATTTTGTTGTACGCAGGATCTGTAAAATCATCCAGACCCCGCATCGGTCATCGCCGCCGATTCCCTGCGGTGACATGGCTACAGCCCCGTCTGCCGAATAGCATACCTGTTCGACAGGCTGACGGTGAACCGTGTCCATGTGGGCCACCAGCAAGACAGGAATCGTTCCCTCGGCATACAGGTAGCCGGGCTTATCGGTAACGGGGTAACCCCTGCTTTTCAGCTCGGCTTTTAACCGCTTTTTCAATTCCATCTGCGGCAGACGCAGAATGGTTTCAAACGTCAATTCTTGCATGGATTCCTCCTTTATGCGGCAAGGCCGTTCATCTGGTTCGGGCAGAAACGATTGGCACCGATGGGAAGGCAGTCACTATGGATTATGCAGTTTCCGCATACATCAACTACCTGCGCATAGCAGGCAGGGCAAATTCCGCGCTGCTCGCCGGATCGGGCGATTCCGATGCGCGGCATACCGATAAACTTTTCTTTGCAAACCGCACATTCATAGCTGCACTCATTGCAATAAAAGTGTTCATCAATATAGCGCCCATATCCATGCACCGTTTTGCCGCAGCCTTTGCAGACAAACATATTGCCGCACTCTGCACAGCGTATGGAACGGTGGTTCTTCTGTTCTCCACCGCAGCAAACACATCGAGCCACGGAACCAATCGTCATTTTGCTATAGCCGATCTCCCCTTTCAGCAGAGAGGCAACCGCATACCCATACGCATAGTCAGGATAGTGGTTGCTGTCCGCCGCAGATTCGCAGTAAGGTTCGGTTTCTTTTCCACGCTTGATCGACCATAGGTTCGGTTTGTCAAGGCAGACCGCGATAGCCTGTTGGACGATGCCTCGATACAGGGTTTTCTGGTCTTCCAAATCTGTAGGATACAGGCGTGATTGCAGCAAAACATTTTCCTTATAGCAGAAAATTTCTCGCGTGATGCGAGGGGCTGTATGAAAGTTCTGCGTGTACTCGTCGCTGACCGTGAAGAAAATCATACTGACGGCATCGCCCATATAGGACTGGCAGCCGCCGCGATAGCCGCCGCCTTCTAAGCAATGGCAGGAACTCCAAGTGTTGTCGCGGTTGGACATTTCGAGGAAATCGCAGGGGTGAATAGACAATACAGCAGTTTTCTCGATATGCGCCGGGTTCAGAGCATCGGCCAGCCGTGCAAACAGTGCGTTGTAGGGTCTGACCGTGCGCATATAACGGTTGTCCGGCTCACCTGCTTCGGTTTCTTCCTCAATCTGGTCAAGATGGAATTTCAGGCAGAGCCGATTGATAATGCGGCTCGCCTTTTGTCCCGGTGCGCACTTGATGCCGCCGTACTGCCTGATTGTGTCCAAGCGGTACTCGTTTGGTATCCGGGCATAGTCTGCGGTTGCCGCGCGCAGGGCGGTTTCAAAGTTCTCATACACCGTATCATCCGTGCAGGCCCTACGGCCCAGTTCCTGTATGGCGGCGCGCGTTTCATCTACCGTGATACGGTCAATCTCCCGGCGCTCCTCCACACGGAACACGATTGCCAGTTCTTTCTCGTTCCATAGTGGATGCTTGCGCAGGAGCTGCAAAAGCCCCTGCTTCTGTTCGTACCACTGTGTAAGGTTCGCCGTAACACCCTCCTCCGAAAACGGCTTTTGATACTTGTGCATGACCTCGTAAAATTGCTGTTTGAGTTCGTCCATCATTGTAATCTCACCTTTCTTAAATTTTTTATTTTTAACGCCGGGCGGCGCCAAACCAAAATAAAAAAGCGAGAACAACTTTTCTTCGTTGCAAACAGCAGTACAAAAAATCATTCTCGCTTTATGCGGGGCTGCCCCCGTCAGATAAAAAATGCCCGCAATGCACAGACCAAACGGTCAGCGGCATTGCAGGCACAAAGTACAAAAATAACAACGTGTGTCAGTGCAAATTGCTTTGCAGGACACATAAATCACTTACATCAGTATGATACCATAATTTGCAGAAAACGTCAATTTACTGCCGGGGATATTTCATGGTATACTACCACAAAAGTGGTGCCACACACTATGGCAGATATTGAATATGACAACGAAGCATTTTTCCAAGAATATGCTAAGATGACCCGCAGCCAACGGGGGCTTGCCGACGCGTGCGAGTGGCACATACTGCAGCCTCTGTTCCCAGATTTGCAGTGCAAGCGTGTTTTGGATTTAGGCTGCTGCTATGGCTGGCACTGTAAGTATGCTGTGGAGCAGGGCGCGGCACAGGTGTTGGGCATCGGCATCAGCCACAAAATGCTGGATGAATCCCAAAAGCGCAATGCAGATCCGAAAATTGAATACCGCCTTTGCAGCATTGCGGATTACGATTACCCTGCCGCCGCGTGGGATTGCGTAGTTTCCAATCTGGCGCTGTACTACATTGCCGATTTAGACCGTGTGTTTGCCAATGTGCATCGGACGCTGAAATCTGGCGGGACGTTCCTTTTTTATATAGAGCATCCCTCATTCACTGCTGGTGTACATCAAGGCTGGGTTTATGGTACGAACGGTCGGCTGCTGTACTGGCCCATCGACAACTACTTTCTGCCCGGTGAGCGTGTCACTAACTTTTTAGGCTGCGAGATCCGCAAGCAGCACCACACACTAACGCAGATTCTTATGGGCTTACTGCGCATCGGGTTTGTGCTGGAGGCTGTAGAGGAAGCCGAGCCGCCCGCCAACATGATGGACTTGCCCGGTATGAAAGACGAACTGCGCCGCCCAATGCTGCTGGTGAAAGCAACAGAGGAAAAAAATATAAAATATAATTGTCTCCGATTTACATCACATGACGTGAGTGCAAGTCGGAGACAATTTCAGCTTTTTATGTTTTCAAATTGTTAATGCCGTCATTTTTTGAGACTTTCCCTGCTGTGTTTTTTTGAATACATGGTTTCCATTTTATATCTCATGTGGCTTTGCTTCACACGACACGCCATTTCCATGTAGCTTTTTCAAAAGTACTGCTTTCATCTGCGATCCGGTGATTTCATCTTCGTTGCTTGTAGTTTAAAGTTCCATCGCATAGGTACGACCCAGTACATCTCCACTTTTATTGACGGCATATGCTTCTGTGCTCTTACCTGGCTACTGAAAAGCAATCAACGAAGAAACGTCTGTATCAATTAATGCTTTACAGAAATTTTCTTCCGTCCCGCCATTGTTCTCATGCATCAAGTATTTCCACGTTTCATTTCCCCAGCGCAAGTACATCTCCGAGGTAATACTATCACTTACAATCTCATATTTGCCAATCTCTTCTTCGATATTAAGATTGTTTTCTTGTACCGACACGGCTTCGGCATTTGCTCGATATACTTCAATCTTTAGAGTTTTTTTCTCATTGTAATAACTAATACTCATTCGAAGCAAATGATCATATGTTGTTTCATCTGCTTGTTTGTAAATACTATTCAATTCAGCCCCCTCTGGAATTGAAGTAGACACTTGAATTGATGGTGTGGGCTTATAATCTAACGATGCCACTTGAAATTTGTAATCGCCAATCGAATCAGGAAAAGTGATATCCGGGTATTTTTCATGTAGAAGTTGTGCATCTGTTTGTTCAACCGCACCACACACTGTCACAAACTTATCTCCATATGCAAAAGTATAAAATTCATCAATTGCCAGTTCTTTTTCATTGCATATTTGTTTTGCCTCAGCAATAATTGCAGGTAATTCCTTTAATTCGTCCACCGTTACGTGTTCCTGTGACCCATTAGATGTTTTTTCACCTTCAATTTCAACATATTCCTCACCGACACAGTTTGATGTGTTTTCAACAAGCTCCTCATTGGAACATGCTGTCAACAAAGTCAACATGCACAAAAAAGCACAACATATTTTTAGCAATCCCCATTCAAATGTCTTCACCTTAATACACCTCCCCTGTAAGTAGGCATTGCGTTTTTGAACCTGTTATTTCCTGCGATAAAATTCGACAGTACAGATAAAGCCTAAGAGCCTCCTTTCATGGCTTTATAGATTTTAGCATTTCTATTATTTTTTCAGCTTCGTCCACATCATATATTTCTGTTTCACGATAAAATCGATAGCAAGACTGATCTGTTACCCAATAAATTGCCGCTTTAGAGATAATATCTTCTGGCTGAATACTATTTACCGATTCCTTTAATGCAATTGCATTCCGAAGTTCATCTCGGTCAATTTCCGAAAGAAGATTCCCGTCTTCATCTGTAAATTCATGTTCAACCGATGCAAAACTGTACTGTGTTACAACAAAGCTTTTTTGCTCTGTCTTATAGCCTTTACCTATTCCCGTATGAATTTTTCCAGAATAGGTAACACGAATACGACTATATCCTATTTCTGCATTCTCATCAAGCTCCTCTACACTATAATCGCTGCTGGGAACTTGAATCTGCATTTTCTCATAGTTGCTTGAATCAGGGGCATTCCTAACCGTCAGCCAAACACTCCCACGATTCATATTCCAGCTCAGTTCTGGCCATAACGCCACCGCTGCTGTTGCAAATAGAAAAACCGCCGCAACGACTGCCGCTGCCATGTAAACACTTTTATATCTTTTTTTACTAATCTTAAGATTTGGCCCAGTCACTGGTTTTACTTCGATTGCATGAAATGCTTCCAATTCTTCTTTTTGCATATCTTCGCATACCGCAATCAATAACTCATCAAACTTATTCTTCACAGTATAATACCTTCTTTCTCTAACACCGCTTTGAGCATTTTTCTCGTTCTCCATGCTCGCTGTCGCACTGTATTGGGAGAGATGTCAAGTAATGCTGCTATTTGTGTGCTGGTATATCCTTGACCATACTGTAATTGAATAATAGACCGATCTGTCTCGCTTAGATTTCTCAAACTGTTCTTTATTTTTCTACTTACCTCTCTGCTCTCTACAATCTCATGTGGTGATGGTGAAGTGTCCGGTATAGAATTCAATATACTATCTTCAATCGGTTCAGGATTTCCCTTTCGCATGATGTTGTAGGCCGCATGACGGACAGTAATAAGTATAAGATGCTCAAGTTTTTCCTCACTCGACGTATCAAGTTGCTTGGCTTTATGCAATCTAATCCATCCTTCTTGTACCGCATCTTGGGCAAGAGACGAATCATGTAGAATGGCAGTGGTCATTGCACATAGGCGGGCATAGTTTTTTGTGAAAATCTGTTCCACTTTATATTTTTGTTCCATGTTACCGCTCCCATTACTTGACTTTGCAAAGGCCTTTCACTACTATAACACCATAACTTACTAAAGTGTTATGCATTTTCATGATTTTTTCTATAAACATTAAAATCAATACACACCTCTCGTTACTCACTAAATAAAAATCTCCAACTTACGCGGTTGTATCGTGTAGATTGGCGGTTCTCGCATAAAAATAATTACCTTCGACTTGCACTCACGCGATGCAGTGCAACCCGAAGGTGATTTTTCTTTTATATAATTTTACTTCGCCCGGCGCGCTAATTCCATGTGGCTTTTCAAAAGGGCTTCTTTCATCTGTACACCAGTGATTTTGTCTTCACACCATGCGTTTGAAAGCTCTATCGCATAGCTGCGAACCGGTACGCCTTCAATTTTATTGACTGCATCTGCCACATGTACTGCCCGTTTACGTTGTGCTGTTTTCTGTGGTTCCATAGGGGGCCTCTCCAATGTGTTCGTTATAGTCGCACCTTTTTTCGTTATCTAATTTACTTTGATGGACTATTCTACGTCATATTTACCATATAATACTTTTTCGTTTGCAAAAATATTGTTTCCTTCCAGATAAAGATACGGCTCTTCCTTCTCTGCAAATCCATTGATAGCTATGAAACCAATTTTCTTGACCGTGAGTTCTTTGATTTCTTCCACTTGCTGAACCTCACGATGAATTTCATCAAGGGGCATCGGCTGGGCATAATATTTTGCTTCGTAAATCTCATATCCGTCTGCAAATTCCAGGGCGACATCAAACTCACCATTCTTTCGATGGGCGGGGTCGTCATAGTAATAGCTGCCAATATTGCGTACCCCCTTCATTTTACCGGAACGAACCTGAAGGCTGAAATAGTCGCGGCAGATACCCTCAAATCGGCGAGAGATAAAATCCGTCAAGGCTGGCGCTATATACTCATCATAGAATGCTTCGGCCCCCAAGACTTGCAGGGCACTGGCGTTCTTATAGATAAAGGTAAAGTAAAACCGCAGCAGATTGTCGTTGATTTCAAAAGTAGACTTTTTATTATCGCCAATCTTGTTGATGGGGCTATTGCGTGCGATGATTTCAAGGTCAATCAGCGATTTTATTTGTTTAGAGAGGTTGCCGGTCTTTTTGACATCCAGCTTATCTTCAATTTCTGTATACCTCTTCTTCCCGTTTCCAATAACCGAGAAGATCCGCTCGGCATTGATTTTGACAGAATAATCCGACAACAGCAGTTGGTTGGCATAGAGATAGACAGCACTCATAGGGTTGAGAATCGTACTGATAATATTTTCCCGAATTGTAGCCCTAGGTTGCAGCGCTTGATTAACAAAAGGTGATCCACCAAAGACGGCATAGTGCGCCGCTTTATCATAGGGGGGCTTGTCGGGATAGAATTTTGCAGCTTCCAGATAGTTCAGCTCATTGAGCTTGATCGTTACGGCAAAACGGCCATACAGGGCATTCTTTTCCTGCAACGTGTCTTTCATCATACCGATGTGGGAGCCGGAGAGGATGAGTTCAATATTGACCAGACGATTGTCAATGATGTTTTGGAAGATGGAATCGACAGTTGCGGAGTCATTCATTGCTTTAAGATAGGGATACTCATCAATAACGGCGACGATTTTCTCCGGAAGGGCGTTCAGATACGCGAACACATCCTGTAAGGTACCAAAATTTAATGGCACAGGTAGGATTTTTGCTCGGACCAATTCCTGCACAAACCCGCTGATGTTGTCTTGCATTGTACCTTTCAGGCACTCAAAGTAAACCGTCCGATAGCTGCTCGATTTCAGTGCTTTCTGAATCAGGGTGGTCTTGCCAACTCGACGTTTGCCATAGACCATCACTGCTTTTCCAATATAGTCTTGCTGTAGGAGCGCCAGCTCTTTCTCACGGCCAATAAACATATCGTGCCTCCAAAATCGTTGAATTGTAATTCATTGAATCTCATTTCAACATTATTGTAGCATCAACTCTATGCAAAAGCAAGTGCCAAAATGAAAAAGCAGTATTCTTTCTTCCAAACAAAAAGCCTCCACCCTACGCGCAATGCCGCGTAAGGTGGAGGCTGTCTCATATCAGATGGTTGTTTTTCTTGGTGGGTGAGTTTTTCATCCTCAACCCCAGCCAGCTTTCCAATGTCTGCAAGTCGCTGAACAGAATATCATAGACCTCATCACTTACCAACGGCGTATGGGCTTCATACGCCGCGCGACAGCGGTTCAAGCGTTCTGTTAGTTCCCGCAGCTTGGCTATGAAAGCGGCTTTCTCTTGCCATTCCTCAGTTTTCATTTGCTTTTGGGGACACAGTGGCCGAAGTTCAGTTCATTGATCACCGACAGGATGGTTTCATCGTCATCCCAATCGGCAGAAAACGCTGTCGGCGCATAGGTGCCATCCAGCATGACCATCACTCTCCCCTGCTCAATGCGCAGGGTCACATCCTTGCGCCGGGCGCAGACGATGGCGAGATTTCCTATTTGCTTCATAAGGTGAGCACTTCCTTTCTTACGCGGTCTGCAAAGCCATAGGCAGCACCTTGCGGCTCCACAGGTCAACAAACTTTTTCACTTCTTTCGTAGGGTCACTGTTGCGTTCGCCACGGATTTGTACAATTTTGCCGTTGCTGACTTCTACCGTTACAAACGGCTTTTCCAGTTCTTCTACACGGCGGACAAATACAATCAGGCATTTTTTCGCTGCCACTCGCTCAATATAGGTGCCGACACAGTGGTGCAAAGCCTGTCCTTCTGTGATGAGGTCATCGGTTTGCTTGGGGCAGACAATTTGCAGTTTCTTTGAAGTGAGGTTGGCCTTTTCTGCCAAATTCTCATACACTTCACGAAACGCACGCTTTGTTTGCTCGTCCCTACACTTCTTAATGTATCGGCTCAACTCGTCATGGGCCTCATTGCAGTGTTTGGGGAACAGAACCTGGCTGCTTTTCATGTCATAATTCTGACCTTGACACATTTGCAGGTAGTCGCTGTAGGTCGAGATTGCCTCTTCCATCGGGGAACGATAGAGGAAAGCCCGCTTCAGCTGCATATAATCCGGCAACTGGCTGTCCATATAGCGCATGAATTTTCTTGCTGTCATATAGGCAAACCATTGCGTTGGAATCGTATGCACATGATTTTTGAGCTGCCACTGCAAAAGTTCCTGCCGGCCACGCAAATTAAGCTTTACATATTGCTGGTATGCTTTCAGTGTATCAACGCCAGCATTTAATTCACGCAGCATGGCCAAGTCTTCTTTGTTGACCCGTAAAATGCGGTGCGTGCGTTTTTGTGTGGCATCAATTTCTGTTCCCATACCGTGCCGATACACAATGTCTGAAACGATGCGCTCGAATCCAACTTTAACAAGATGCTCAATAAGTTTTGGATGGCGCCGATATACGCGCAGGTAAGTACTGACCTGCATAGCCTCCTTCGTAGGTTCATAGAACTGCCGGAGTGCGCAATACTGCCACGGCGTTCCCTGCAAGGCTCTTTTCAGCGATGGAAGGTAAATCGCCCCGGTATCATCGGCTTCATAGCCGCTTGTATAGGGAGAAAATCTTGGACGATTTCCTCTACGCCAGTGCGTTGTGCTATCGTAACTGCTGTCATAATAGAACGCTTCTGTGTCGGTGCCTTCTTTCCCAACGACGCGGATAAATAACCTTGCGTTCTCATAAATTTCTTTCGCAGGCGTATTCTTTTTTTCCTTATATGCCCAGCGTACCTTGAAGATCCGTATCAGCAATTCTTCATTGCTGATTTTCTGGATAACCTGGCAGGTTTCCCTGTCCTCATGGTAGGCGGCTCTTCTCCCCTGCGCTTTGGCGATTGCCTTTTGTTTGCATTGCGGGCAGACAAAGATTTTTCCGGTTTTCGGCTTTTTTATCACAGAAAACTTCTCGCAATAGGTACAAAAGACCTGCGTTTCCGGCTGGTTTCTGTCATACGAATAAAACAGATAGTGCGGCATGACATTTCGGTCAATCCAGCGTGCCAGATTTGACGGCGCAGCTGGGACCTTTTTCATTTTCTCGACTATGCCCATATCACGTTTGCAGCGGCGCTTTTTTGCCTGCTTGTTGCGAATACCATACTGATAGACCTGCAACGCCTCCAATATCGTGATGCCACTTGCACTTTGATGGATAAAGTCCGAAATCGCAACTCCATCCGTCCCTTTATAGAAAACGCAGGATTCCCTAAATTTATAGAAACTTTCATCTGCAAGGTTCCACAGCATAGAATCCCGCCACTTGACGTTTCCCTCGGCATCGCGTTCCAGCGTGGCAAAGTCATCCTTGCCCTGAAACACGACCCACTTCGGCATACGGTCATTTGCTTTCAGGCGTTCACATTCATAGAAGTAAACTGCCAGCACCCTATGCCCACCGAGCAGCTTGACGGCGGCAGTGACAAGGTATTTCACCCGTTCCGTGTACAGCACACCGGCATTCAGGCTGATGTGCAGCGGAACATTAGCCGCATGGCGGCAGGCTCGTTTGTCCAATTTCATCCTGCCGCCTCCTCTGTGCCGAAGTCACCGAAAGTAAGCTGTTCTTCGTCTACGGGTTTCGGGGCAGGCTTGGGCGCCGCCTTTTTAGACTTTTCCTTTTTGCCTGCCTTGGTCGCTTTCCCATTGTAGGTCTTGGGGACAAACTTTTCTTCCGGTTCTGCGTCCTCCTTGGCATCGGCATCACGGAAATACTCCCGCGCCCACTGGTAGCAGAGTTCGTCTGGCACATCGCCACCGAAACCGCCGCCCATAGGCTTTTCGTCGTTGTCCTTCATTTCCTGTTCCAGATACTCCCGCGCCTTGCGGTTGATGTAGTGGAAGCAGTTCACCATCTTTTTCTTGGGGTTCATCACAAGGCGGGCAAAAACGGGGTCAGCCAGGCATTCGGTCTGCACATCCTCCATAACGCAGAGCTTCATATTGCGGCGGGTCAGGCGTTCGGTATCCTGCGAAACGCGGTTCATGGATGCCTGCATCACGTCGTCATCCGACATGGCGGCAAGGCGGTCCAATTCCTGCTGTTCCCGCAGTTTCTTCTGCGCCTGTTTTGCCTCCCACTCAGCTTTGCGCTTGGCTTCGGCGGCATCAAATTCAGCCTTTTTGCGGGCTTCTTCTGCGTCCTCCGCTTGCGGTTCCTGCTTCGGGGTTTCTACCGGCTCAAATTCTTCGCTGAAAGAATCTACGGTTTCACTATCCGAAGATACCTCAAAAGCATCATCCTCGGCATCGCGGTTCATCATATCAATTTCAGAGAGTATACCCATTGTTCTGTCCTTTCTAAAAAAGGCAGAGAGCTACCCGATGGTAACTCTCTGCCATAACTTTGCGCGGCATCAGGCCGCTTTTTCTTTTGCTTCTTCCTGCCGCAAAGCAAGCTGCCAGTCGTCTATGCCCTTGTAGGCAGTATTCCAGACAAGGCTTGTGCTTTGCAGCCCGGCTACGCGGGCAATCTGCTGAACCTTTTCGGCGGCAGATGCCACATATTCATTTTCTAACTTGTCCATGTCATAGGCTTCCACGACCAGCTTGGTGCCGTTCTGTGCCATGCAGCGCAGTGCGGATTCCAAGCCGTTCAAGCTGTTCACCCCTGCCACAGCAACAAACGAGCGTCCTGTCAGGCAGTAGGCAATATCGGCTTTGAGCAGCCCTTCCGTCACATATACGGTCTTGGCAAACGGCTCGCCCACAAAATGCAGCGGGCTGCCGGAGGTCACGCCATGCGGCTTTCCGATAGAAGACAGCCATATATACTTCGCCCCGCTTTTGCCCGGTGGGTCATCCCTGCGGCGCAGCGGTGTGTCCAGCCTGATTTGCATACCGCAAATCAATCCGTCCATACCGACAGCTGGGAGCAGGATGCCCGCCGTGCGGCTGCCGAAGTTGATCGTCCACCGTCCGGCATCGTCTTGATAAAAGCCCGGCACACCCTGCAAGGTGCAGCCATGCCGCCGCAGACGCTCGGCATAACTGCGGCACAGAAACGCAGGCGGAGTCGATTTGAACCCGAACCTTACGATTTGCTCCTCGGTCAGCCCGCGCCGCGGCGACAGCAGATGCGCCTTGTGCGTGGGTGTCAGCGGCAGCATGGAGAGCAGCAGCGAGTAAGTCTGGTGTATCTCCTGCGGGGTTGCACGAATGTTCTGCTCCGGCTTTACTCCGATGCAGTCATTCACCCTTGGCCGGGGCGTGTACCGCCCCAGCGCCTCGCATATCTCGCGGTAGGCATCGGCATTGCCGGTGCCGTTGTAATGGGCATACAGTGCCAGCATCCCGCCCGCCGCGCCGCAGCGGTTGCAGCGCCAGACGTTTTTGTCCGTGTTGACGTTGAGCCGCCCGCGCTGATCCCCGCAAAAGGGGCAGTTCAGGTACAAGCCCGACGGCAGACGGCGGCGGACGGTAAGCCCCAGCAGTTCTACCACATCGGCAATGCCAAACGGAAACGTATCGGAAGATGAGGTCATGCAAAACGGCCTCCTTCCCGGTTATCCCGCCTGTTTTTCCTGCAAGCTGTCCCATATGATAGCTGCCGCTGCGCGGAGAATGTTGTTCTCTCCCTGATAGCCTTTCACATACCAGCGCAGGCTGGCAGGGCGGCGGTCAGCCACCTGTGCCAACGTCCAGCCCTTGCAGGTGCCGCAGTCTACGATGACGTTCTGCGCCTGCTCGTAGGTCATCTGGCGGCAGATTTCCTCCACCGGGGTGCTTTGGGTATACGCAGCGGCGGGAGGTTCCTGTTCCAGCACAATGACATTCTGCGGCGGTTCTGCCGGGGTCTGCACAGGCTGCACGGATTCCAGCACAACCGTCTTAGGCTTTTCTACGACTTCTGCCGTGACCTGTTCGGGAACAGGCATATCGTCCGCCATGATGGCATCCAACGGGTCAGCCTTAACAGGCTCCTGCGGGGCGGCTTTCACGGCTTCCGGCTGCTTCTGCACAGATTCTGTGACTTCCACTTTCGTCTGTACAGGCTTGGTAGTTTCCGCTTTCACCTGAACAGGCTTTGCAATCTCTGCTTTTGCGCCCACCGGCACCTCGCTGCCGTACTCCTCTGATTCGCTGCCCACATCGGCAAACTGGATGCCGAAGCCCGCATTGGAGAGCGCCGTGTCCAGCGCTTCTTCCTGCGCAGCCTCCACATACAGCCCACCGGGCGTTGCGTCCAGCGTGCAGTTGGCAACATAGCTGCTCAACGGCTCGGCATCCTCGCGGTCACGGTAGACCTTGGCTTCAAAAATGGCCATCTTCTCGGTGATGCGCAGGGCGTTGAGCTTCAGCCGCCCCGTGGGGCAAGCCAGCCGGAACCACAGCTTTTTGTACCGCAGGTCAAGGCGCATCACGTCATCCCCGGTTTTGCGGGAAGTTGTGCGACGCAGGAATTTCAGCGGGTCAAAGCCGGGTACATGGTTTAAGGATGCCACAGCGGCGTTGGTAGTGTACAGCATAGGTTCTTGATTCCCTTTCATGGGTGATTTCTCCCTTCAATTTTGTATTCAGCCGGCCTGTTGCAGTTCCGGCAGTGCATTTCGTTCGGTGTGGTAGGCCTTGCAGTACAGGCGGATGCGCTCGCCAAGCATGGTGTTGCGCTTGCTGATGTCGGCGCGGTGGACCGCCATGAACAGGATTGGCTTATGCCCCACAAGGATGACTTTTTTCTTGGCGCGGGTCACGGCCGTATACAATAAATTACGATACAGCATGATTGTGTGTGCCTTGACGATGGGGATAATGACCGTTTCAAACTCTGACCCCATCGCTTTATGAATCGTTGTAGCGTAAGCAAGGTCAACGTGCGCCAGCTGTTCCGGCGTGTAAGTCAACTTGCGATCGCCGCCAAAATCCATCTGCACAAGCCGTTCGCCTTTGCTGTTCGTGGTAATCCCGGTAATAAAACCGAGGTCACCGTTGGACACTTTCTCGGTGTTCTTTGTCTGCATGACACGGTCATGGACGCGGAAAGTGCGGCTGCCGATTTTCACTTCTTCCTCGGCCGAACGGAACGGATTGACACGTTCCCGAATGGCACGGTTGAGCTGCTCGGAGGCTGCCTCGCCTTTCTCGCGGAACGGCGAAAGGATCTGCACGT
>ENA-OPSD01000548-OPSD01000548.1-human-gut-metagenome-genome-assembly--contig:-NODE-548-length-35321-cov-11.489622_pt1 | contig 35321 bp, 31 predicted proteins | sample MGYA00241453_ERZ501898 | MGnify/ENA primary metagenome ERZ501898 (study PRJEB25962, sample SAMEA2042226) | human gut metagenome | biome: human gut; feature: human-associated habitat; material: faeces... | reverse complement strand
AGGTCCATCTGGAAGATCCAAAGTACGAGGAGATGTGGAGAAAGATCAATGAGCTGGGATTTCCGGTGCTGATCCACATGGGGACGGCGAGGATCGTGCGCCCTTATGACCTTTACCCGTCGGGAATCCGAAAAATCTTAAAATCTGCCCCGGATATCCCGATCATCATGGCGCATATGGGAAGCTTCTGCATGATGAAAAATCCCGATGAGGATCTTGAAAATCTGCCGGAAAATGTGTTTATCGATACGGCCATGAGCGCGGAGCTGGAGGAAGCCGGTGAGTTTGAGGAGATCATCGGCAGGTTCGGAACAAACCGGGTGCTTTACGGCAGTGATTTTCCCTATGGCACCCAGAAAGCCGCTATTGCGAGGATTAAGGACAGCAGCTTCACGGACAGTGAGAAAGAGGATATGCTGTGGAGAAATGCGGCGAAGATCCTGAAAACGGTGGGCAAACTGCCGGAGAATATTGAATTGTAAAGCTTCAGAAAAATTATAATTTAAGTGAAAATAATGCTGGATATTCATCTCAGGGACAAGAAATGGAGCATAGACTATAAATAGAGAGTATGACTGGTTGACGGCAGCCTGCGCGAATAACAGGTCTGCGGTTGATGGGATACATAAAATGTTTCGATCCGGGAGATGATGCCATGCGGATGAGCGAATTGAAGAGGCGGGAAGTGATCAACGTCTGCGACTGCAAACGTTTAGGCTTTGTGGGTGATCTGGACGTCGATCCGTGTACAGGCAGGATTCTGGCGATCATTGTGCCGGGACCGGGCTGTGTCTGTGGATTTCTGGGACGGGAAAAAGAATTTGTGATCCCTTTTGGGGATATCTGCCAGATCGGGGACGATATTATTCTGGTCCGGGTTGAGGAGAAGAAGGAAAAGCCGCCGAAGCCCCCGAAGCCGTGTCCACCGCCGCCAAAGCCGCCGAAACCGCCGCCAAAGCCGCCACCGAAGCCACCGCCGGGCTGGCCGGCCCCATAGTTGGGATCGACCCCAGCGAAACCGAACTGGTCATAGCGCTTGCGCTTGTCCGGGTCGGAAAGAACATCGTTGGCCTCGTTGACCTCCTTGAACTTTTCCTCGGCGTCCTTATCGCCGGGGTTCAAGTCGGGGTGGTACTTTTTGGCCAGCTTGCGGTAGGCGCTTTTGATCTCGGCATCGGTGGCGTTTTTGCCGATCCCCAGCACCTCGTAGTAATCACGTTTTTCTGCCATAGAATCTATCCCCTCTATTTATGGGTTGTGAAAGGGCTTCCCGCTGAGGGGAAGCTGTCCGCGCAGCGGACTGATAAGGTGAGAACTGTCGGCGATTGCCCATAAACAGGCTGCCACGGCAGCGCCGCCCCTCATCCGGCCTGCGGCCACCTTCCCCCGAGGGGGGGAAGGCTTTATTTTAACTTTCTCTATAACCCCCAAGGGCCGCCGCCGGGGTAGCCCAGCGGCGGCCTTATTATGGGTCAGTTACGCATCAAACCTCGTGGAAGTCGGCGTCAACGGCACCGTCATCCTTGGGCTGGCTGCCGGCGTCGGGGCCGGGCTGGGCACCGGGCTGCTGGCCCTGTGCCTGGGCGGCCTGCTGGTAGACCTTCTCGCTGATGGCGTAGAAAGCCTTCTGCAGGTCATCCTGCTTTGCCTTGATGTCATCGATGCTGCCGGACTTCAGGGCCTCCTTCAGGGCGGAGAGCTTCGTCTCGACCTCGCTCTTCTCCTCAGCGGAGACCTTGTCGCCAAACTCGCCCAGGGCCTTCTCGGTCTGGAACACCATCTGGTCGGCGTTGTTGCGCACATCGACTTCCTCGCGGCGCTTCTTGTCCTCAGCGGCATACTGCTCGGCGTCCTTGACAGCCTTGTCGATGTCGTCCTTGCTCATGTTGGTGGAAGCAGTAATCGTGATGCTCTGCTCTTTGCCGGTACCCAGGTCCTTCGCGCTGACGTGGACGATGCCGTTCGCGTCGATATCAAAGGTAACTTCGATCTGCGGCACACCACGGGGAGCCGGAGCGATGCCATCCAGATGGAAGGTTCCCAAGCTCTTGTTGTCGCGGGCAAACTCACGCTCGCCCTGCAGGACGTTGACCTCAACGCTGGGCTGGTTGTCCGCAGCGGTGGAGAAGATCTGGCTCTTCTTGGTGGGGATGGTGGTGTTGCGGTCGATGATCTTGGTGCAGACGCCGCCCAGGGTCTCAATGCCCAGGCTCAGCGGGGTAACATCCAGCAGCAGCAGACCCTTGACGTCGCCCTGCAGAACGCCGCCCTGAATGGAAGCGCCGACAGCAACGCACTCATCGGGGTTGATGCCCTTGAACGGCTCGCAGCCCAGTTCCTTCTTGACAGCGTCGTAGACGGCGGGGATACGGGTGGAGCCGCCGACCATCAGCACCTTGGCCAGGTCAGAAGCCTTCAGGCCGGCGTCGGCCAGAGCCTTGCGGACGGGGGTCATGGTGCGCTCGACCAGGTCAGCGGTCAGCTCGTTGAACTTGGCGCGGGTCAGCGTCATATCCAGGTGCTTGGGGCCGTTGGCATCAGCCGTGATGAACGGCAGGTTAATGTTGGTGGTGGTGGCGCTGGACAGCTCGATCTTAGCCTTCTCAGCGGCTTCCTTCAAACGCTGGGCAGCCATCTTATCCTTGCGCAGGTCGATGTTGTTCTCGCGCTGGAAGTCCTCGGCCATCCAGTTGATGATGCGCTCATCGAAGTCATCGCCGCCCAGATGGGTATCACCGTTGGTGGCCAGAACCTCGGTAACGCCGTCGCCCATCTCGATGATGGACACATCGAAGGTGCCGCCGCCCAGATCGTAGACCATGATCTTCTGGTCTTCTTCCTTATCGATGCCATATGCCAGAGAAGCGGCAGTAGGCTCGTTGATGATACGCTTGACGTTCAGGCCTGCAATGGTGCCTGCGTCCTTGGTAGCCTGACGCTGGCTGTCGTTGAAGTATGCAGGAACGGTAATGACAGCCTCAGTAACAGGCTCGCCCAGATAAGCCTCGGCATCCGCCTTCAGCTTCTGCAGGATCATAGCGCTGACCTGCTGGGGAGTGTACTCCTTGCCGTTCAGGGTCACCTTGTGGTCGGTGCCCATGAAGCGCTTGATGGAAGCAACGGTGTTCTCAGGGTTAGTGATGGCCTGACGCTTTGCCACCTGACCCACCAGACGGTCGCCGGTCTTGGTGAAGCCCACCACAGACGGGGTGGTGCGTGCACCCTCAGAGTTTGCGATAACAACGGGCTCGCCGCCCTCCATGACAGCCACGCAGCTGTTGGTAGTACCAAGGTCGATACCAATGATCTTACTCATAATGAAAACTCCTCTCGAAAGAACAAATCGTATTGTTTATGTGATGCTCAAATGTTTGTAAGCGGATGTTATATTCAAAACCCTTTCGGGTTTCTGCTTTGTTATTCGGCCACTACAACGGTCGCATGGCGGACGATCTTATCGCCCAGCTTGTAGCCCTTCTGGTAGACCGTGATGACGGTGCCGCTCTCCTGTCCGTCCGGGGCGGGGATCTGCTGCACTGCATTCATGAAGTTGGGGTCAAAGGGCTTGCCCAGCGCCTCGATCTCCTCCACATGGAGAGCATCCAGCGCCTTGGCGGCCTTGTCCAGCGTCATGGTCACGCCCTTTTTGTAGTTCTCGTCGGTGGTGGGGGCGTTGGCTGCCATCTCCAGCGTATCCAGAATGGGAATGATCTGGTTCACCGCAAAGGAAATGCCATCGTTGAACTTCTGGTCGGCTTCGCGGGTGGAGCGCTTGCGGTAGTTCTCGTACTCCGCTGCCATGCGCAGCAGCTGGTCTTTGGCCTGTGCAGCGTTGGCTTCGGCAGCATCCAGCTTTGCCTTTACGGCTTCCAGCTCACGGGCCTTCTTGTTGAACCAGCCGCCATCCTTCTTCTTGTCATCCTTCGGGTCGGCAGCTTCAGCAGCAGGTTCCTGTTCGGGTGCTGCCTGCTGGGCCTTTTCCTCGGGAGCCGTTTCGGGCTGCTCCGCTTCTTGAGCCGGAGCCGTCTTTTTGGTTTCTTCGCTCATTCCAGATCCTCCTTATAGATCACAGTCCGCCGGGGTGCGGCAGCCTGCGGGGTGTCTTTTCGTTTGCCGCTCATGCCCTCGCCCAGCTGGTCTGCAAAGTAATGCAGCAGCGGCATCAGCTTCTGGAAGGGCATCCGGGTGGGGCCGATCAATGCAATGGAGCCCCACAGGCCTCCGCCCACCAGATACCGGTCGCTCACGATGCACAGGCCCGGGATCTGCGGTTCCAGATCTTCGCCCAGCAGCACGCTCTCACTGCGTTCTGCCGGAGGTGCGATCAGGCCAGCGGCCTGCTCCTCGTCGTTCAGCAGTGTGAGGATGTCGCCCACCTTGCCGTCCAGCTGGGGCCAGTCCAGCAGATACTGCTCGCCGCCCAGAAATACGTGGGGCTTGACGGAATCCTGCAGGATGGCAGCCGCTGCACTGATAACGGGCACCAGCTCCGGGTCGATCTGGCTGCACAGCTCTGCCAGCAGCCGGGTGGAAAGATCCACCGGCGCTACAAAGGTAAGGTTGCGGTTGAGCAGTGCGGCAAGTGCTGCCGCATTCTCGCGGGAAAGACCGGTGCGCACCCGTGCCACACGGGTACGAACGTAACCGGCCGTGGTAACGGCCAGCACAGCCGCTGCGCTGCGGCCCACCTGAACCACTTCATAGTGGGCGATGCACAGGTCTTCGGCACAAGGGGTGCTGATGGCGGCGGTGCAGCCGCTGATGGCGGCCAGCGCCTTGGCGGCACCTGCGGCCAGCTTTTCCGGCTCATGGTCGAGGCTTGCGAACACCGCATCCACACGGGCGCGGCTCACACGATCCAGCGGCTGATCGTCGGTCAGCAGATTATCAAGGTAGTAACGGTAGCCCTTGGCGCTGGGCACACGGCCCGCGCTGGTGTGGGGCTGCTCCAGCAGACCCAGCTTTGTCAGCGCCGCCATCTCATTGCGAAGCGTTGCGCTGGAAACTGCCATGTCAAAGTAGTTTGCCAGCACGCTGCTGCCAACAGGCTCGCCTTCGAGACCATACAGCGCCACGATCGCCTGCAAGACTCGCTGCTTGCGTGCATCCATCGTCATAGCGCCTGCCTCCTTTTTGCGTTTGCTTTGTTTGTTTAGCACTCCTTGTTCCTGAGTGCTAAGACCATTATAGCCAATTTTCCGGTGCTGTCAAGCCCCTTGGAAAAATGTTTTAAAAGATTCATAATTCTGTCATAAACGAAGAAAGCGCCTTCCTTATTATAAGGAAAGCGCTCCGGCATGTTCTTTACTCTTCCATCTGCCTTGCCAGAAATGCCGCTGCCACATTCACGGCCTTGAGCTGGGCGGCATCCGGCGTGGCCGTGCGGTCTTCGGTCAGCAGGGCCACCACGCCGGTCACATCTCCCGCCGCAATGATGGGTGCGGCGCACAGCACTGCTCGGGGCGAGCCTTCGCAGGGCAGGATGCACTTTTCGGCAATGCCCTCGCTCTGGTACAGCCTGCGGCCATCCATCAGCTTTTCCAGCGGCTGACTGATGCTGCGGTCGGCCAGCTCCCGCCGGCCGGAGCCGCTCACCGTCAGGATGCGATCGCGGTCGGCCACCAGTGCGGTCAGCGCAAAGCTTTTGCTGAGCACCTCGGTATACTGGGCCGCTACTGCGTTCATCTCGCCAATGGGCGAATACTTTTTAAAGATCACCTCGCCGTCGCCCGTGGTGAAGATCTCCAGCGGGTCGCCGCGGCGGATACGCTGGGTGCGGCGGATCTCCTTGGGGATCACCACCCGGCCCAGCTCGTCGATGCGGCGCACGATTCCTGTTGCTTTCATGTTTTTGCTCCTCCGTTTCCTTAAAAATGCCTGCAGCACTAGTATCTGTCAGGCCGGGCCATTTATACCTGCAGCCCCCGCGCAAAAAGACCTGCACGGAAAGCTGCCTCTTCGTTGCGTTTCCGGCAGGGTTCTGCTACAATGATACAAAAAGCCATTTTCATAAGCACAGCACCCCGCTTATGAAGACAGATCCTAAAATTCTACTGAGAAAGGCAGGTGTCCGGATGCCGAACATCCTCATTCTGGGCGGCGGTGCCGCCGGTCTTGCAGCCGCGCTGGCGGCGGCACAAAGTGCCCCCGCTGCACAGGTCATTGTGCTGGAGCGCAACCCGAAGCCGGGCAAAAAGCTGCTTGCCACCGGCAATGGCCGCTGCAATCTGGATAACACCGGCATTGCACCGGAGCTGTATTTCACTGCCGACCCGGCAGCACTTCGTCCGCTGCTGGATGCCGTAAATACCGCCGACCCGCTGCGCTGGTTCCGTGCGCTGGGGCTTTATACCCGCACCGACGAGGCGGGCCGGGTGTATCCGTACTCCAATCAGGCGGCGGACGTGCTGGCCCTGCTGGAGCACCACCTTGCGCAGCACCATGTGCAGCTGCGCACCGGCTGCACCGTGCGCACCCTGAGCCAGAGCCGCAGCGGCTACGCCGTGCAGTTCGAGACGGCAGAGGGCTCTGCCGAAACGCTGCGCGCCGATGCCGTCATCTGCGCCATGGGCGGCGAGGCAGGGCCGCAGTTCGGCACCGACGGCTTTGGCACCCGGTTCGCCGCCCAGTGCGGCGGCAGGGTGGAGCCGCTGTACCCCTGCCTGACCGCCCTGCAGTGCGCAAAGCCCCGCAAAGCGCTGGCTGGCATCCGTGCCAAGGCAGCAGCATCCCTGCTGGACGGTGCCCGTGTGCTTGCCTGCGAGAACGGCGAGGTACAGTTCACCGATTACGGCCTTTCCGGCATCTGCATCATGCAGCTGTCCGGCCTGCTGGCCCCGGGCCGCGGCCCCAAGGCTCCTGCTGTGGAGCTGGACCTCTTCCCGGCAGTGGACGAAACCGCACTTGCCAGCCTGTTTGCGGCCCACGCCGCCCAGACGGCAGGGGGCAGCGCCGCTGACTTCTGGCTGGGCCTGCTGAACCAGAAGCTGGGCCGTACTGTGTGGTCTGCCGCCGGGCTGCAGGACAGCGACACGCCTGCCGTGCTCACCGCCGCACAGTGGCAGAAGCTGGCCCACACCGCCAAGCACTGGCGCTTTGAAGGGCTGACCCCCTGCAGCTGGAAGCAGGCCCAGACCACCGGCGGCGGGCTGGCCCTGCGGGAGGTGGATCAGCACTTCCAGTTCAAGGGCTGTCCGGGCCTTTACTTTGTGGGCGAAACGCTGGACTGCGCAGGCAGCTGCGGCGGTTTTAACCTGCACTGGGCGTTCGGCTCCGGCCTTGTGGCCGGGCGCAGCGCTGCAGGCCATGCTGCAGCAGGCCGTGCTCTGCCAAAAGCCTCCGCGCCCGCAAAGAGCAGGAAAAAGCCGCACAGGTAAAAATGAGCTTTAAATTTTCAACAAACGCTTGACATCTTGTGCAGATCGCATTATCATAAAGACAATAAAAGTTTGTTCAGAGGATCGAGCAGAACAAGCAAGGGGAGAGTCGAAAGGCCCTTTTGTTTGTCCTGCTCTTTTTCTTTTATTCGGCAAACGGAGCGATCAGGAGGTTTTTATGCTGGATGTAGCAATTATCGGCTGCGGTGTCATTGGTGCGGCAGCCGCCTATGAGCTGTCCCATTACCCGCTGCAGACCGCCATTTTCGAGGCTGAAAATGACGTGGCAGACTGCACCACCAAGGCCAACAGTGCCATTCTGCACGCTGGCTACGACCCCGAACCGGGCACCCGGATGGCGCGGCTCAACGTGGAGGGGTCCGCACTGGCCAAGGAGATCTGCGCCCGGCTGGATGTGCCGTACCTGCAGTGCGGCAGTCTGGTGCTGGCCCTCAGCCCGGAAGAGCTGCCCCACCTGCAGAAACTGTATGAGAACGGCATCGCCAACGGCGTGCCGGGCATCCGGCTGCTTTCCGCAGAGGAAACGCTTGCCATGGAACCGAATCTGGCCCCCACTGTCGTTGGCGCGCTGTATGCGCCCAGCGCCGCCATCGTCAGCCCGTGGGAGTTTGCGCTGGCAATGGCAGAAGTGGCTGTGCACAACGGCGTGGAGCTGCACCGCAGCTGCCCTGTGACCCGCATCGAAAAGACCGCCGGCGGCTGGGCGCTGACCACCCCCTCCGGAATTGTGGAAACGCGCTATATCATCAATGCGGCAGGCATCTCGGCGCAGGCCGTGCACGATATGGCCGCACCCCACAAATTTACCATCCAGCCCACCCGGGGCGAATACTACCTGCTGGATAAATCCGAGGGCAGCCGTGTGCACCACGTCATCTTCCAGTGCCCCAACGAAAACGGCAAGGGCGTTCTGGTGGCCCCCACCGTCCACGGCAACCTGATCGTCGGCCCGAACGCCGACCCCGTGGAAGGGGACGATACCGCCTGCACCGCCGCCGGGCTGGCCTTCGTCAGCGCCGCAGCGCGCCGCAGCGTGCCGAACATCCGCTTCAGCGAGTCCATCCGCAATTTTGCGGGTGTCCGTGCCAATGTGGACACGGGCGACTTCGTTATCGGCGAAGCAGAGGGCGCGCCCGGTTTCATCGATCTGGCGGGCATGAAATCGCCCGGCCTTTCCAGTGCACCGGCCGTTGCCAGAGAAGCCGTCAAAATTCTGGAAGCTCACGGCGATCTGCCCGCCCCCAAGGCGGATTACAGGGATGGCCGCACCCGGGTGCGCTTCAAGGAGCTTCCGCCCGAAGAAAAAGCCCGGCTCATTGCAAAGGAACCCGCCTATGGCCGCGTGATCTGCCGCTGTGAGACGATCACCGAGGGCGAAATTCTGGACGCTCTGCACGAAGAGATCCCCGCCACCACCATTGACGGTGTCAAGCGCCGCTGCGGTGCCGGTATGGGCCGCTGTCAGGGCGGCTTTTGCGGGCCGCGCGTGCTGGAACTGATCAGCAAAACGCTGGGCATCCGTCCGCTGGACGTGCTGCAGGATAAGGCCGGCACCAACGTCTTACTGTGCGAAACCAAGCAGGAGGGAGAGCACCATGATTGATCTGGTCATCGTCGGCGGCGGCCCTGCAGGCCTTGCCGCAGCTTACAGCGCATGGCAGCATGGTCTGCGCGATATCCTTATCTTAGAGCGCGACAACGAGCTGGGCGGCATCCTGAACCAGTGCATCCACAACGGCTTCGGCCTGCACCGCTTTGGGGAGCAGCTCACCGGCCCGGAATACGCAGGCCGCTGCATTGAACTGCTGCGCTCCACCGGTGTCCGGGTGGAGCTGGGCACGATGGTGCTGGATGTCACCCCGGACAAAAAGATCCACTGCGTCAGCCGGGAAAAGGGCTATCAGATCCTGGAGGCAAGAAGCATCATCCTCTGCATGGGCTGCCGGGAACGCACCCGCGGTGCCATTGGCATTCCGGGTACCCGCCCCGCCGGCATCTACACCGCCGGTGCGGCCCAGCGCTATGTCAACATGGAGGGCTATCTGGTAGGCAAGCGGGTGCTCATCCTCGGCAGCGGCGACATCGGCCTGATCATGGCCCGCCGCATGACGCTGGAAGGTGCCAAAGTACTGGCCTGCGTGGAGGTCATGCCGTATTCCGGCGGCCTGACCCGCAACATCGTGCAGTGCCTGCAGGACTTCGACATCCCCCTGTATCTGTCCCATACCATCGTGGATATTCAGGGCAAGGCCCGCGTGGAAAAGGCCACCGTTGCCAAGGTGGACGAAAACCGCCGCCCCATCCCGGGCACCGAGATGGAATTTGATGTGGATACCATCCTGCTCAGCGTCGGCCTGATCCCGGAAAATGAGCTGACCCGGCAGGCGGGCATCCCCATGGACCCTCACACCAAGGGCGCTGTGGTCTACGAGAATATGGAGACCGGCATCCCCGGCGTGTTCGCCTGCGGCAACGTGGTGCACGTGCATGATCTGGTGGACTTCGTTTCGGGCGAAAGCGACCTTGCCGGTGCTTCTGCGGCGGCCTATGTTTTGAAGGGCGAAGCCGCCGATACGGTTGTGCTTGACCTTGTCCCGGGCAATGGCGTGGGCTACACCGTGCCGCAGCGGGTGCGCCCCGCTGATGTGGACAGGAGCGTGAACATTTCCTTCCGTGTGCGGCAGAACTACGGCCCCAGCCAGATCACCGTGACCTGCAGCGGCAGGCAGCTGGCCCGGTTCAAGCGCCAGCGCATGGCACCCGGTGAGATGGAACACATCGCACTGCCCAAAGTCCTGCTGGAAAAAGCAGACGGCCCGCTGACCGTTGCGGTAGAGGAGGTTATTGCAGAATGAGCAGCATCAAAGAAGTCATTTGCATCTGCTGTCCCTGCGGCTGCCACTTGCAGGTAGACCCGGAAAATGATTATAATGTAACTGGAAACGCCTGCCCCAACGGTGCCGCCTACGGCAGGGAAGAGCTGACTCATCCCACCCGCATCATCACCAGCACCGTGCGGGCGGAGGGCGGTCTGTACCCGCGCTGCCCGGTAAAAACTGCGCAGGCCGTACCTAAAGAGAAGATGACCGAGGTCATGGCTGCGCTGGACCGCGTCACCCTGCACGCCCCCGTCCGCACCGGACAGGTGGTGCTGGCAGATGTGTGCGGCACCGGCGTGGACGTTGTGGCGACGCGAAATCTGTGATACACACTCCTGAAACGATACGGAGGTAGCAAAAGCATGAGTACAAAATATGTTCTGGCGTTGGATCAGGGAACCACCAGCAGCCGTGCCATCCTGTTCGACAATGAGCAGAATATCATTGCGGTGCAGCAGCGCGAGTTTGAGCAGATCTATCCGCAGCAGGGCTGGGTGGAGCACAACCCCATGGAGATCTGGTCCACCCAGTATGGGGTCATGAACGAGGTGGTGGCCCAGAGCGGTGTCGATGCCCACGATATCGCCGCCATTGGCATCACCAACCAGCGGGAGACCACCATCCTGTGGGAAAAGGCCACCGGCCGCCCCATCTACAATGCCATCGTCTGGCAGTGCCGCCGCACGGCTCCGCTGGTGGATGAACTGCTGCAGCAGCCCGGCATGGCAGACTACATCCGGGAGAACACCGGCCTGATGCCCGATGCCTATTTCTCCGCAACGAAGATCAAGTGGATCCTGGACAATGTGCCCGGTGCGCGGGAGCGGGCCGAGGCAGGGGAGATCCTGTTCGGCACTGTGGACACATGGCTGGTCTGGAAGCTGACCGGCGGCAGAGTGCATGTCACCGACCGCACCAACGCCAGCCGCACCATGCTGTATAACATCCGCACGCTGGACTGGGACGACACCCTACTCAAAGCGCTGGATATCCCGCGCTGCATCCTGCCCCGCGTGACGGATTCCAGCGAGGTCTACGGCACCACCGATCTGTGCGGTGTGCAGATCCCGGTGGCCGGCATTGCCGGTGACCAGCAGGCTGCGCTGTTCGGACAGAGCTGCTTTGGCAAGGGGGAGGCCAAGAACACCTACGGCACCGGCTGCTTTTTACTGATGAACACCGGCGACACCATCTGCCGCAGCCGGAACGGCCTGATCTCTACCATCGCCATCAGCCTGAACGGTAAGGTGGAGTACGCGCTGGAGGGCAGCGTCTTTGTGGGCGGTGCCGTCATCCAGTGGGTGCGCGACGGCCTGCGCATGATCCAGGAGAGCCGCGATGCGGAATACTATGCCCAGAAGGTGCCGGATAACGGCGGCATTTACATCGTGCCGGCCTTTACTGGTCTGGGTGCACCGTACTGGGATATGTACGCCCGCGGTGCCATCGTGGGCATCACCCGCGGCACCACCCAGAACCACATCATCCGCGCGGCGGAAGAATCCATTGCCTACCAGAGCGCCGATCTTGTGGCTGCTATGGAAAAGGACACCGGCGTGCCCATCACCTCGCTGAAGGTGGATGGCGGTGCATCCCGCGACCAGTTCCTGATGCAGTTCCAGGCCGACATCCTGAACAAGACCGTGCTGCGCCCGGCCATCCGGGAAACGACTGCTCTGGGCGCTGCCTATCTGGCGGGCCTTGCCACCGGTGTGTGGAAGGACCGGGACGAGATCCGCAGCCTGTGGCACTGCAACATGACCTTTGCCCCGCAGATGGACGAGACCGAACGCACCCGCCTGCTGGCCGGCTGGCACAAGGCTGTTGGCCGAAGCTGCGACTGGGCAGAGCATTGATAGTTTTCGCCCAACTTTATAGTTCGCGCACAAAATATTTTTTAATTGTTTATTTTCTATTGACATTTTGTTACAAAAAGCTATACTAGAAGCATCCCAAGAGAAGTGAGATGGGGATGCACTGTATCGTCCAGATGCAGTGTGTCCCCATTTTTATTACGGAAAAATCAGATTCAAAAAGGAGGTCCCCCATATGAACGAGAAAAAACTTTCAAGGCCACTGATCAGTCTCATCGTCAGCATCGCGCTCATCATCGTAGGCATTGCCGGTTCTTTCATTTTACAGACGAACTCCGGCAAAACGACCATCCGGAACGTTACCATTGAATCCGAATCCGGTCATACCCTTGCGATGGATGTTTATATTCCGGAAAACGCCACCGCTGAAACGCCTGCGCCCGCTATTTTTGTACAGCATGGCGGAAACAACAACAAAGAAGAAATGCAGCACTACTGCATTGAGCTCGCCCGCCGCGGCTATGTTGCGATCGGCGTGGATATGTACGGCATGGGCGAAAGCGAACCTCTGCCGGACTCCGAATGGCTCACCCAGGGCCGCGGCCTTTATGATGCGGTACGCTACGGCGTGACTCTGCCCTACGTTGATACCGACCGAGTTTCGCTGCTGGGCTACTCCCGCGGTGGCAAGGCAGCTGGCGAAGCACTGCAGTGCGATAACGACAGTCTGAATGTTGTCAAGGCCATTTTCCTGATCCACAGCGATCCCATCGTGCGTAACAGCGAGGGCTACACCGATGTTTACGGTGCCCGAGATGTCGCAGTTCTCGCAGACAAGAACGACGAGTTCTTCTTCTCGGAAAAAGCTAATGATAACGGTACCTATTCCAACGACGCCAACAAGTATGCAGCCAACCTTTCCAGCCCGGCAGAATATGTGATCAACAACAGTGCACAGTCCTTCCTGTATTTCGGTATCGACCCCGCAACCACCAGTGAACAGCGCGTGGCAGAGACCGTTTATGAGCAGGATTACGGCGGAAAGACCGGAAGCCGCCAGATCTTTGTTTCTAACGAGACGCATATGGCTGGTTGGTGGTCCCCGCTGGTCATGAACCGTGTGTTGACCTTCTTTAACCGTGTTATGCCCACTGGCACTGCTCTGAGCGCCAGCAGCTACACCTATACCATCTGGAACATCTTCAAGATCATCGCCCTGTCCGGTCTGCTGCTGTTTGCCGGGTCTCTGATGGTCTGGCTGGTCAGCTCCGTCAAGACATTCCAGTGTGCCGACAATGGAGAGCAGGACCTTCGCCCAGTTGGCGATAAGAATGCAGTTGCATGGTTCTGGGGCATCCAGATCATCAGTGCCGTCCTGTCCATCCTCATTATTCGATTCCTGAACAAGCAGGGACTGGCATCTTACCGTGATGCACTTTTCCACTCGGCCAACCCTGCGTACCACGGCCTGATCTCTCTGCTGTGCGGCGCACTGACTCTTGTTCTGTGCACGGTGTGGTACATGGCCTACGGCAAAAAACACGGTTTCTCCTTCCGGAATACCGGCATCGCTATTTCCGGGCATGCACTCCTCAAATCCATCGGCGCGGCCCTGCTTGCAGTCTTTGCCCTGATCCTGATGGTTTTTGCCGTCGACTATTTTGTGGATGTGAACTTCCTGATCGTTTACTGGGGCTTTATGAAGTTTGGAGCCAACCGCATCCCGGGTATGCTCCTTGTTGTACCCATGTATCTCGTGTACTACATTGTCATGTCCATCAGCGTCAACAGTTTTAACTTTAGCACGGCGCTCGGCAAAAACAAGCTGCTTTCTAACCTTCTGATCAGCTTTATCGCATCGGTTCCCACTCTGTTCATCCTCTGCTACGTTTACGGCATCTTCAAGGCTACCGGCTCGAACCCGATGTTCGGCGGTCTGGCTTCTGCCGCAACTGCAGTGTATGCGCTGCCCGGCTTCATCTTTGTTGCGATCCTGATTTGTCGTCTCCTGTACCAGCACACGGGCAATCCCTACCTTGGCGGCATCTTCTGCGGCGTTCTCGCAGCTGTCAGCGAGTGGGGCATCTGCGAGATTCGCGTGCACACCCCCGGAACACAGTACGCTGGCACTGCTCTGGTCTACGCACTGATCGCGATCGGCTTTGTAGTTACCATAGCATGCGCTGTACTGCTGAAGAAAAATAATGCAGCCGTGCAGGCACATAAATAATGCCTCTTTAATCCTCTTTACAAACCCCTCAATTTTTTATAAACTTGGTTTGCGCATGGTGCGGCCCTTTTAGAGTTTTCTGAAAGGGCCGTATCTTCTGATTGCTCCCTATCTCTGTAAATCTGGCTCGAAAGGAGTCTTACCCAATGCATCCTCTTGCTGAAACCCTGCTGGACGAACCGGTGATCGCCGCCGTGAAAACGGACGAAGCCCTGACTGCTGCGCTGGCTTCGCCCTGCAGTACTATTTTTCTGCTGGCAAGCACCCTGCTCACCGTAGACGGGCTGGTGCACCGCATACATGATGCCGGAAAACTGGCCGTGGTTCACATCGACCTTGTGGACGGCCTTTCGTCGCGGGAGATCGCGGTGGACTCCCTCAACGCCCTGTGCCACCCGGACGGCATCATCTCCACCCGCCCGACCCTGATCCGCCGGGCGCGCCACCGCGGCCTGCTGACCGTCCAGCGGGCATTCATCCTGGATTCCCTCTCGCTGACCAGCCTGTCCGGCCAGCTGGAGCAGGGCAAGCCGGATTTTGTCGAGATCCTTCCCGGCATCATGCCCCGGGTCATCGCCGAGATCAGCGCCCGCACACAGGTGCCTGTCATTGCAGGCGGCCTGCTGCGGGACAAAGCCGACGTCATGGCCGCCATGCGCGCAGGTGCCGCCGCAGTTTCCACCTCTGCGCCCTCCCTGTGGGATATCTGAGCCAGAGCAAGATCCCAGCTGAAGTACGAAAAGCATAATCGTATCCTGGTGTTTTATTGGATATGCCCGCCCACCGATGGAGCCGGATCTCCACGGTGAGCGGGCATTTTTTCGTTTTCATTCGATTCGAGGGAATCTATTCAGCCTGCGGATTAACTCGATAATTTAAAGCAATCCTACAAGCCGCACTCCCCTTAAAGTCTTTCTGCTTCCTGCATCTTAGCATCATACTGGATGGCAGAGATCGGCACGAGGCCCTCGATCATATCCAGTTTGCTGTTGACAAGTTCATCATACACATCTTTGATGGACGACGTAATGGAAGGCTCCAGCTGTTCATTTGCAATTACGCTTTCCACCAGTGCTTGTTTGTTTTTCAGTTTCTGCGCCATATCGGGCAGGAAGTGATAATTTTCAATCATGCGCAGAATGATGTTTGCCATAAAATTTCCGCGGATGCTGCTCAACTCGATATAAATCGCTCCGGCATCCTCCACGGAAATTTGTGCGATGCTCATCAGGTAATCAGCCAGAGTCCCTTGCGTATCGTTCAAAATTCCCTGACTTGCCATACTGCGTTGCAGGATATTCATTTTTCGATAGTCCTGAATTATACCGGTTTTTATCAGTACATTCCACCGCTTTATGCAGTCACATGGGTGGCATTCTCTTTCACCGAATTGATCGTATTCATCAGTTCACTGCCTGTTTTGCCATCAAACAGGCGGGTAAACAGAATGGGCTGGTCAAAAGGTGGTTTCATCAGCACCGCTTTGCTTTCCACATAACCGTTCTGCTCGATGTAATGAATGACCTTCTGCACGAACGCGATCTGCTTTGCATTCAGCGATTCGTCATTGATAAATTTTGAAAATGCCTGCATGGCAGCATCGTGGTCCAGCTTTGCCACTTTACGCACCAGCAGACCAAAGGGTGTATCCCGAAACTCCCGTGCATAGTCCTCTTTGCTGCCCAGCTCACAGGTGAAGATATGTTCCAGCTCGGTATAGTCGCCCCGGGAAAGCGGAATGTTCTGGGTCAGCTTGTGGATGGCCAGCGTATCGCTGCGGTGCTCCATGATGTAGCGGTTCACACGTTCCCGGTACTCGCCGAAATCGTAGCCGGAATCCAGCGCTTTGCCCTCGGTCTGTTCCAGTACCGGGTCGGCAAGGGCCGTGTAGACAGGTTTTTGCCCTTCTACACCGTCCACCAGAAACTTGATGAGTTCCCGCAGTTCCAGCCGCATTTCCTCAAAGCGGAGCAAATCATGCGAGGTCAAAAATTCGTCTGTCTGCACCTCGCGGATGAGCGGCAGCTTTGCCTGCACCTGCGGGATGGTAGCCTTCCCTTCCAGCATTGCCGCTGTGCTGCGCAGCTGTTTCTGGGCGCGGCCCAGCCCCGGCAGACCTTCCAGTTCACAGAGCAGCAAGCCATACACAAAGTTATCGAACCGCTTGGCGGCTTCATCTTTGTCGTCCAGCGAGATGAGCGGTGCCACCTCTTTCATCAGAGTACCCTTGTCCGTTTCGGTCAGGCTGACAAAGGCTTCCGGCTTTTGATAGTGTTCCACGGCCTGTCGGTGCAGCCGCACGGATACCAGTTCCGGGTTCAGCGCTCCCACTTCGGCACGGCAGGTCTCCGTTAAGATCTTGCGCCAGTTCTGGTAGTTTTCGTCCCCATAGGCTCCATCCTGCAGCGCGGCGGCAATCCGCACCTGCTTGCAGAAAATGCTCTCGGACAGGCTTTTGGCGTCCGCGCTCTCGTAGCCGTTGGGTTTCTGACGGAAAAATTCAAAGTTGCCGCAGTAGTCGAAGATCAGAAACCGCCGTTTGCCCGTATATTCGCCGTCGATGGCATCCACGCAGGCAAGGGATGGGCAGAGCCGCGTACCACGGCCGATCATCTGCCAGAACTTCGTTTTGCTGCGTACTTTTTTGAAGAACACCAGATTCGCGCACTCCGGCACATCGATGCCCGTGTCCATCATATCCACCGAGACCGCAATAAACGGCGGCTTGTCCGGTTGTTTGAAGTCGTCAATGATGGACTGTGCATAGGCGTCGTCGCAGACCACCCGCTGGATGAATCCCGGGTACTGGGTCTCCAGCTGCGGGTAGAGCTTGCCAAAGCGTTCCCGGATAAACTCCGCGTGGCGCTTGTTCTGGGCAAAGATGATGGTCTTGCCGATGCGGTCGCCGCCCGCCGTCTGGATGCCGCGTTCCATCAGGTCTTGCAGCACCGTGTCCACGGTGTTGGCGTTGAAGATGAACTTGTTCAGCTTTTCGGATGGGATGAAGGTGGGCAGGGTGTCGTCCTCGGCAAAATCGTCCTCGTAGCGGGCCTTATCCTCCGGTGAAAGCTGGTCGTAGTGGATGCCCTCTTCTGTGAATTTCGTCTTGACCTCGTAGTTGTAGTAAGGCACCAGCACATGGTCGGTGTAGACCGCCGTGTCGTAATCGTAGGCGTAGGTGGGGATGCCGTGTTCCATCTCGAAAAAGTCGTAGGTGTTGCGGTCCACATCGGTTTTCGGGGTGGCGGTCAAGCCCACCAGAACCGCATCGAAATAATCAAAAATGGCGCGGTATTTCTTGAAAATGCTGCGGTGGCTCTCGTCCACGATGATAAGGTCAAAATGCGCAGGCGAAAACAGCGGCACGCCGTCCTTGGTCTTGGCGTTGTCGATGGCGTTGAGCATGGTGGGATAGGTGGAAAACACGATGCGCGCGGCCTTATCGTCCTTGGAGGAGCAGAGGTTGCACAGCGACTGGTCGGGCAGATACTTTTTGAAGTCGTCCTTTGCCTGCTTGACCAGCGCAGTGCGGTCCGCCAGAAAAAGCACGTTGGTCACATGACCGCCCCGGCTCAGCACATCGGTCAGGCTGGATGCGGTGCGGGTCTTGCCTGTGCCCGTTGCCATGACCAGCAGATTGCGCCGGAAGCCCTGTGTAATATGGGCGCAGACTGCCCGGATGGCGTTTTTCTGATAGTAGCGGTCGGTGATTTTATCGTCAATTTCGATGGTGTCCAGCGGTTTTTTCTCGGTGCGGCGGTTCATCAGCTTCTGTAAATCGTCCTTGCAGAACACCCCGCTCACAGCACGCTGCGGGCCGCTCTGCTCATCCCAGAAATAGGTGGTGTAGCCGTTGGTGGTAAACAGCATCGGACGGCGGCCAAATTTCTGCTCCAGACAGTCTGCATAAAGCTGAGCCTGCTTGCGCCCGATGTTGGGGTCTTTTGTGCTGCGCTTGGCTTCAATGACCGCCAGCGGCAAGCCGTCCTTGCCCATCAGCACATAGTCTGCATAGCCCTTCTGCCCCAGCACGCCGTTCATGTTGTCCACTTCGTACTCGGTGCGCACATCGGCGTCCGGCCCGGTGAATTTCCAGCCCATGGCCTTGAGATCGATATCGATGATCTTCTGCCGCGTTTCGGCCTCGGTCAGGTCGGCGGCGGTGAAACTGCGGCTCTGCTGGTTCTGCTGTTTGCTGGCCGTGTACGCCGCCGAAAGGCTCTCCACCTGCTTGCGCAGCGCTTCCAGCTCGGCATCTTTCTGGGTCAGCAGGCTTTCCTGCTCCCGGATCTTCTTTTCGTCCAGCGTTACCTTTTCGCCGGGGATGGCTGTCTCGTCAAAGGAGCGCTCCACATAGTCCGTGCCGTAGCAGTAATCCACCCACTGGATGAAATCGAACAGCCCCCGCAGACTGAACACTGCATCCGCCGCCGACACACTATGCCCTGTATGTACCGCCAGATTGCCCGCCTTCACGATGCTGGGCAGCACGCTCCACACATTGCGGTCCACTGCGAAGCGGAAACTCGGCTCGTGCAGCAGGGATTGCAGGTTGTCCTTGTAGGGCATCGTGATGGTTTTATCTGCCGCATACACCCACTTCACCGCCAGCTCCAACGCCTTCCGGCACCCCACCGCGCACATCGCCGGGGAGGTGGAGAACACTTTCTCGGCCTCGATGGCGGAATTGGCAAAGAGGGAATATTCAGGTTTAGAGAACAGATATTCAAAATTTGACATAATTGAATGCCTCATCAAAGTAGCTGCGTCACTATATCATTTAGACACCATCGTTCGTCTCTGCCTCTTCATTCATTTCTAAATGCATCGCATTCCCAGCCAGATTGATTAATTGTTGCAATATGGTGACTGCTTTATCCGAATTTATCACATCCACAAAAAAAACTTGAAAATCTTTGCGAGATTTAAAACTATAAATATAGCCATTTCCGTATTGTGGCAACTGATTTGCAATATCGCTTTCTAGAACAACTGTTACAGGATAAATAGTTGCATCGTACGCAATAAACATTAATCGAAACTTGTAGTCTTTATTATCAGGCGTTTCCAAGCATACTTCAAATTTCTTTTGCGTATTACCCATTTCTCCCAAACGACTTTGAATATCTATATGTTGTTCTACTGTCTTAGTTTGAAAAGCGGTCAACAATGCCGCTGTACCGACTTCTTTGGTTTGCGTAAAAGAACGAATTGGACCATCATATTCTTTAACTTCACATCTAACCATTCCTTGCGTTATTTCACTCAATTCATTTCCAACTTCTTTAACGACTTTATCGGGCGTTGTCAAATCGACTTTGTCAAAGCTTAACTTTTCTTTTAACGATAGCATACGATCCATACTTAATCCTCCGTCAATTGAAATACAATCGGTAAATGATCACTAATCTTTTCATTTGGTTGCTGGTTTTGAGTCACCAATGAAACGCCTTGTGCTTTTGTTATAATTTTCAGTTCTTTGTCAACAAAGCGGCTTCTTAACTGGGGACGAACTATTACTTGATCAAAAATATTCCAAAATTCATTTTTCTCTTTAGAGCCTCTATAATAGTAAGTTCCTGGTGGATAACTAAAATCGCCCAATAAATTCCACATTGGATTGTAAAACATTTTATACTTAGTTCCAAAGATTGTTCTTGATATTTTTTGTGCCTCATCTGCAATGGGGATTCCATGAAATCCGCATGCACCCAAACATCCGTCATCATATGGGTTTTGATTAAAATCACCAACAACTATGGTCTTATCAATTCCGCCATCCTCTTCTGCAAGTTCAATATCACGAACCACTGACTGAAAAGCGAGCGTTTGTGTACGTTCATCCGCCCACATTTGACTCGGAAGATGAACGCCACATAAAAGCATATCATTTTTTATAATTTGCATAGAATAATATTTGCTTTGGCGACTTTGGCGAATATCCTTTGTGTTTCCTAAAATTATCAGTCTGTCACATCCAATAGATGGATAGACATTCATCCTAACGCCCTTCAAATCAAGGTTGTAGATTAGATCCTCAATTATATCTTCATATTCTGCAAGAATAACAATATTCGCTTTTTGCTCTACAATCATGCCGCAAAGAATACTATTTATATCCTTAGTATTATGCGTATTCCAAAATAAGAATCTCACGTTCCTCCATCCTCATCATTAGAAGGCTTTATTAAAATCTATAGCGTAACCAATCTCCTTTAATTCTTTCAAAACATCTATCTGCCACGATTTATCGTTCGTATAGACCACGCCTTGTAAATCGGACGGTATTTCAATTTCAGGATTGGCAATCAAAATAACCTTCTCGCGACCGAGCCTTCCCATAAAGTAACCAGATTCAAACACAACATTCTGCCGTGCCCGCAATCTATCATTTGCTGGCTTTGTTTCTTCACCCTTGTCATCCTTTATAGCTCTTCCATAATCATCACCAGTAAACAGGCAAATAGCTGCACCAACATCTGTGTTTTCTTCAAATTTCTCAATAATGGTCTTACCGTGGTTTGCCTGTTCACTTAGAATAACGGCCTCAAGCCCTTGCTTTTCAACAATGCGCGCAACCTCCTGTTTCAATGCGTCGTCATGTCCATGAACAATGAAAATCTTATTTGGACGGACATTATTTATGCGCATAGCCTTATTATCTTGTACGCTGTCTTTTTCTTTTAATTCATCGAGGTATACTCCAAATACCGCTTTGCTTGTCAGCAAGCCACTCTTACATGCTTCTATATAATCATCCGCTGTTTCGTTAAATGTATAAATCATCAAGGAAAACGGAATATTTCCAAAGTCTACAACTTCTTTGCTGTTTTCTCCATAGTACGTTCTCAAAAAACGTTCGGCTCTTGTTTGCCAACCGATAAATTCCTGAGAAGAGCTTTTTACCCGATGCTCGATTAGAGCATCAATCTCATCGTAAATTTTCTTGAATCGTTCATAATTCGTCATTTTAACCACCACTTTCTATGTCTTAGCCCTATTATACTGCTAAAATTATTTGTTGCCCACCCTTTTACCCAAAATATTCCTGCATCAGTGCCTTTTTCATCAATTCCAGCTTTTCAAGGCTCTGCTGTACGGTCTGCTTCTGCTTGTCTACACGCTCTACAAAAGCGGCAAACTGGTTTTGCAAGGAAAGCGGCGGAACATAGCCACATAGTTTTCGAATTTTTCCTTGAAATAGGTTGGCTTGTGATGATTGAGTAGCCGAGGTGTAAATTTGTTTTTGCAATTCGTCCGTCGCAATTAACCATTCTGCAAAAATGGGATTTATTGTATTATTAAAACGGATTAGTGCGACACTTCTTACCATTTGAAATTTCAATTCGGATGGCACAACACAACATCTTCCAATACTTCCAGAACACGATACAAGAACATCACCTTGTTGCGGTACAATACGGCGAGCAATTCGTCCATACTCTTCTTCATCGATATAATCAACATCATCTAATTGTATTGTATGATTCAGTATATTACGCGCTGAAAGAAGATATATTCCTTTATTTGTTCGCTGCGGTGTCATGTGTTCACCATCTGTTATCAAAAGCGCTATATCCTCAAAATTTTGTTTCTTCCACCCCATTGGATTATTTGAAGGGTCGCCAAACATCTCCACAAACCGTGCCTTTATCAGCTCGTCCAGTTTAGCAAGCTGTTGTTTGCGAAGAAAAATCAAATCGTCCAATTTTCTCAGAATTTTGTTTTCGCTTTTTTGGGTATCAATATCTGGCAAGTTCACGACATAATTTTCCAAGAAAGTTTTGGGCACACGTTTTTGACCTGCGCTTCCAGTCATGTTTCTCTCAGCCTCTTTGCGAAAAGCCTTCCATGTGGTCAAATAATACAGCCATTCGCTCGTTATTTTGTCTGTATCAGGACGCAAAACATGAAATTCAGTGCTTCCAAAGCCAATTCCGTTTTTCATATTATGGGCGATTGCACCTTTTCCATTTTCCATACAAGGTGTAATTTTCGCAAATAAAATATCGCCATTTTGAAAATTTGTGAAGCCTTTCTTTACTTCTGAATAATTTTTAATTTCAGATGCATCGAACTCCCCGTGCTCACCAACTTTTGTCATTGGAATAAAGGAAACTTCAGTGTCATCTCTTAATGTGCAACTCTTGGGGTTAATTAAGCAAACCTCTCCCAACTTCGCCATCACACCATCTCCTCCAACTCTGCCAAACCCTTGGTGATCTCCATTTCCAGCTCATGCAGGTCGGCAAGGATTTCCGTGGTCGAGGGATACTCCACCGGCACATACTCCGTCTCTTTGTACTTATTGATAGACAAATCGTACCCATTGGCGGCAATTTCCGCTTTGGGCACAAAGAAGCTCTGCTCGGTGCGCTTGCGGTCAGTTTCGGCGTCGAGGTTATGGAACCGGGCGATGATGTCCGGGATGTCGTTTTCCTTCACCTCGGTGCGCTTGTCGTCCAGCGAGAGGCCGTCGGCTTTCATATCGTAGAACCACACCCTGTCAGTGCCGCCCGCGCCGGTCTTGGTAAACACCAGCACCGCCGTAGACACACCTGCGTAGGGCTTGAACACGCCGGAGGGCATGGAGATGACCGCCCGCAGCTGGTGGTTTTCAATCAGTTCTTTTCGGATGCTCTGGTGCGCCTTGCTGGAACCGAACAGCACGCCGTCCGGCACAATGCAGGCGCAGCGTCCGCCGGTTTTGAGCATCCGCAGGAAGAGCGCAAGGAAAAGCAATTCTGTCTTTTTGGTGTTTGTGACGGCCTTCAGGTCGTCGTTGATGCTCTCGGCATCCACAGTGCCCTTGAACGGCGGGTTTGCAAGGCAGATGGTGTACTTGCTGCAAATGGAGTTTTGCTTCGACACGCTGTCCTTGTAGTCGATCTCCGGGTTCGTGATGGAGTGGAGCATCAGGTTCATGGCCGAAATGCGCAGCATGGTGCGGTCCGTGTCAAAGCCGGTGAACATCGGGCCGGCAAAATGCTGCCACTGCTCCGGGGTCATGCTGTCCTCGTAGTGGGCGCGGAGGTACTGTGCACTGGACACCAGAAAGCCCGCCGTGCCGCAGGCGGGGTCGCAGATGAAGTCGTCCGGCGTGGGTTGCACCAGCTCCACCATCATGTCGCGGATGTGTTTGGGCGTGCGGAACTGGCCGTTCTGCCCTGCGGTTGCCAGCTTGCCCAGCATATACTCGTACAGGTCGCCCTGCATATCAAGGTCGGCAATGTCGTGGGTGTAAAGATCCTCCAGCCCGGTGATGATCTTTTGCAGCACCTGCGGCGTGGGGATCAGGAACATGGCATCGTCCATGTACCGCGCAAAGGCGGTGTTGCCCTCATCCGGGCGGGTGGGGTCGTCTACAATCTCCACCAGCTCGCCGTTTGCGTCAAAGTCCGGCAGACGGCCATACTTCATCTTTTTGATGGCCGGGAACACCCGCTGCTGCATGGTCAGGAAAATTTCGCGGGAGTCCTTGTCCTTGAAGCGGCTCCACCGCATGGACTGCCCTGCCGCGCTGGCCGGGAAGATGTGCTCCATCTTTTCGCCTGCCATGTTTTCAAAATCTTCGGTGGCAAGCTCTTTCTCGTCCAGTGACCGGATGAACATGAGATATGTCAGCTGTTCAATGACGGTCAGCGGATTGGTGATGCCGCCTGCCCAGATGTCCGTCCAGATCTTGTCTACCTTATTTTTAATGGCTCCTGTTACCATGCGTTCCTCCTGAATGTTTGCCAATCGCAAACGCCTTGCATCTCGAATTTTTGGTGATAATATCACAATTTTATTATAGCAGTGTACGATTATATTTTCAATGTAGAGCGTTTAGCAGACGTGCTTTCTTGATCGCAAGGCAAGAAATTAGTGGAACGTTAAAACAGCAATTTGCGATATGCAATTCAACGCTATTGCTGTTGCATGAAGAAGTTGAATTGCTATAAAACGGTAAAGTGGATTTTATCTGCTTTGCCGTTTTTTTCACATCTGGACTCCAACATGCCTTTGTGCTATTCAGCGATTCCATCGCGCAGCCTGCGCTCTGCTTACCAACTGATGATCTCCGGCGGCGATGTGAAAGCCGTACAGGGAACAACACTTGTGCAGGCTGCCCCGGTTGAAGCAGAACCGACCATCTCCGTGTCGGCTCTGCTGGAGCTTCTGAAGGACGCAGACCCTGCCGTAAAAGCGCAGCTTCGCCTGGCTCTGCTGACCTGAATTGCAAAAAATAGCACGAATTGCAGAGTAATTCACAGACTTACTCCATCTGACACGAAAAATGCGGACCGTGCAAAACCGTGCAGCTTGAGAACAAAAAGAAAATCCCACGAGGAATCTTACGATTCTTCGTGGGATTTTGGTGCGCTCGAGGGAACTCGAATCCCTGGCCCTCTGATTAAAAGAATCCAAGGTGCATCATTCGTCAAATTTCAAAAGTTCGAAGAAGCATTATTTTTATCGCATCATCGCAAAACACGCCTTTGCACACACCGCATTGTTTGCATACAGTGTAATACTTTGCAACCGTTATCCAGCTATTCAGGTGTGCAAAAAGTGTGCAAAAATGTGCAGACGGGCAAAACAAAGCCCAATGGACAAATCAACCACCGGTTTTATGGCAGGGTTTAGGACATCCGAACAGACACCGTTTGATATAGAAATGAGGTTCACCATGAACAAACTGCTTTCCTGCCGCTTCAATATGGACACCAACCGGGTGGAAGCTCGGTTCGAGGATGGCACCACTCTTGCCATCGACTGCATCGCCGTGGAGGACGAGTACGGCAGCACCCCGGCACAGCGGGCAGAGCTGGACTGGCTGCTGTATAATAAGCCCTTGGAGTACGCTCAGCTTGTGCTGGGAGGAGAGATGGAGCACTATCTCTCGCTGGGATGCGACCACGGCAGGCTGGAAGATTAAGTCCCTATAAAGAACACGGTGCCCACCGACCTATGGTTTGCCATAAGCTGGTAGCATCGCTTCTTATCCATAAGCAACTCGCTCTTTTCGGCTAACGCTTTTTTGTAAATGTTTCCCTTGCAGAATCTCGCCAGATTCTCTATAATAAGAAAGAGCTTTATAAATCTTCTTTCAAATGTTGAATCTGCTCTTGGAGGTGAGTGAGCCCATGACCGGCAGCGGCGCAAATAACCGTGATGTTAAAAAAATCAACCGCATCCGAACGATTCGCAGCATTTTTTCCTGCGACCGAATCTCGCAGCCGGAGCTTGCGGCAAAAGTCAACAACAGCTGGCCGACCGTATTGCAGAATGTCAAAGAACTGATAGCGATGGGACTGGTGCAGGAGGTCGGCACCTTTGAATCTACCGGTGGGCGCAAGGCGAGAGCATTTGCTCCCGTGCGGAATGCCAGACTTGCGGTCGGACTGGAGATCACCCAGAATCATGTCGGAGCAGTTCTGGTCGATCTGTCCGGTAACCTTCTCCACTATGAGCGTAAAAAGCGTCTTTATGAGCGGTCGGACACCTATGCGGAAATGCTTGCCGGAATCGTGCAGGGGCTGATTGAAAAAGAGGGCTGCCCGGTCGAAAAAATCTTGGGCGTCGGCATTTCGCTGCCCGGTATTCTGGACAAAGAGGGGCAGACATTGGTTTACTCTCATGCCTTGGGTCTGCGGAATGTTCCTACCGAAGAATTCAGCCGTTACATCCCGTTCTCCTGCCGGTTCATCAACGACGCGAACGCTGCCGGACTTGCTGAAGTGCGCGACCTCGAATCTCCCCGCAGCCTTGTCTACCTTTCTCTGAGCAACAGTGTCGGCGGTGCGATTCTGACCGGTGGAGCGCTCTATGGCGGCGACCATCTTCGTGCCGGAGAGTTCGGGCACAACACGCTCGTTCCCGATGGCCGCCCCTGCTACTGCGGAAAAAAGGGCTGTCTGGATGCCTATTGCTCTGCAAAAGTCCTCTCCCAGCTGACCGACGGAAATCTTGCACTATTCTTTGACGGGTTGCGCTCCGGCAATGCAGCTTTGCAAACGGCATGGAATGAATACCTTTCTTACCTTGCTGTAGCAGTCAATAATCTGCGCATGACCTTCGACTGTGATGTAATTGTTGGCGGCTACGTTGGCGGCTTTCTGGCAGAGTTTGGCGAACCGCTCCGGGAAATGCTGGTCGAGCGTAATACGTTTGAGCCGGACAGTTCCTACCTGAAGTTCAGCCGCTATAGGCTGGAAGCCTCTGCGCTGGGAGCCGCTCTGCTCCATATCGAAGCCTTTATTCAGAACCTATAAACCTTCCCATCGAGGACGGCACCTGCCGTCCTCGATTTTTTGCACAATTCCGCCGCTTTTTCCTTGTGCAGTTTTCCGAATCCGCGAAAAAGGGCTTGACTTTGGTTGTGCGGTGTGTTAATTTGTAGTCACATTCATAAACACTTTATAAAAGTTAATAAACAAATAAAAACGGAGGTCATCTTATGAAAGGCACAATGAAAGTTGCAGTCATGAACGGCATCGGCAAGATGGGCTACACCACCCGCCCGATCCCCACACCCAAAGAGGACGAGGTTCTTGTCAAGCTGGAATACGTTGGCATCTGCGGCAGCGATATGCACTACTATGAAACGGGTGCGATCGGCAATTATGTGGTCAAGCCACCGTTCGTGCTGGGCCACGAGCCGGGCGGCACAGTCGTGGAAGTTGGCAGTGCTGTCAAGCATCTGAAAGTCGGCGACCGCGTTGCGCTGGAGCCGGGCAAGACCTGCGGTCACTGCAAGTTCTGCCGTGAGGGCAAATACAACCTCTGCCCGGATGTCGTGTTCTTCGCTACCCCGCCGGTAGACGGTGTTTTTCAGGAGTATGTGGCACATGAAGCAAACCTCTGCTTCAAGCTGCCGGACAACGTAAGCACCATGGAAGGTGCGCTGATCGAGCCTCTGGCCGTTGGTTTCCACGCCGCCAATCAGGGCGGTGCTCATGCCGGTCAGACTGCGGTGGTCATGGGTGCAGGCTGCATTGGTCTGGTCTCCATGATGGCGCTGAAAGCCGAGGGTGTTTCCCGTGTTTACGTTGTAGATATCATGCAGAAGCGTCTGGATAAGGCTCTTGAACTGGGTGCAGACGGTGTGATCAACAGCCGCGAAAAGGATGCTGTCCAGACGATTCTCGACCTGACCGATGGTCTGGGCTGCGACCTCGTTATCGAGACTGCTGGCACAGAAATCACTACCCGTCAGGCCATTGAGATGGCGCAGAAGGGCGCAAACATCGTTCTGGTTGGTTACTCCAAATCCGGCGAGATGACCCTGCCTATGAGCCTTGCACTGGACAAGGAACTGACCTTCAAGACCGTGTTCCGTTATCGCCACATTTACCCCATGGCGATCGATGCCGTTGCTTCCGGCAAAATCAATCTGAAGGGCATTGTGACCAACATCTTTGACTTTGACGACATCCAGAATGCCATGGACAAGAGCATTTCGGACAAGGCCAACATCGTCAAAGCAGTGGTGAAGATTGCGGAGGAAACGAAGGTATGAGCTTTCCGCAGGTTCTGACCGGTGTGGCGCACATTGGCATCCCAACAAATGATCTCGACAAGACCATTGCATTTTACAAGAAGCTGGGGTTTGTTTCTGCGCTGGAAACGGTGAACAAAGCCGCCGAGGAGCGCGTTGCGTTTCTTCAGCTTGGCGATCTGATGATCGAAACCTATGAAAACCATCGTGCGGCGGAAAAGGCCGGAGCAATCGACCATGTAGCTCTGGCAACGACCGATATCGAAGCCGCCTTTGCTGCGGCAAAAGAGGCAGGGATGCACCTGCTGCATTCCAGCATCCAGTCACTGCCGTTCTGGGAAAACGGTGTTCGCTTTTTCATGGTCGAAGGCCCGAATAAAGAGAGAATAGAGTTCTGCCAGAAATTATAAGCATCGCGTCAAGAGGAGAAAGGAGCGCGTCGTATGAGTTACACAGCAGAGCCGAAACAGCAGGATACGAACATCAAAGTCCCTCTGATCAGTAAAATCGCTTACGGCATGGGCGATGTGGGCTGCAACTTCAGCTGGATGTTCGTTGGCAACTTCTTGATGATTTTTTACACCGATGTCTGCGGCATCAGCATGGCGGCAGTGTCCCTCCTGATGCTGGTCTCCCGCTTCTGGGATGCCATCAATGACCCCGTGATCGGTTCGCTGAGCGACCGCACCCGTTCCCGCTGGGGACGCTACCGTCCATGGCTGCTGTTCGGCGCACCGGCAACTGCTGTGGTGCTCGTGCTGACGTTCTGGGCGCACCCCACATGGTCAGACAGTGCTAAGAGCCTGTATATGTACATTACTTACTGTGTACTGGTTCTGGGCTATACTTGCGTGAACATCCCTTATGGTACGCTCTGCGGCACCCTGACCCAGAACATCGAGGAGCGTGCGAAAATCAACACCTCTCGCTCCGTCTGTGCCATGATCGCCATCAATATCATCAACATCATCACCCTGCCTTTGATCTCTGCTTTTGGCGGTGATAATGCAGCACGGGGATATCTTCTGGTGACCGTCCTTTACGGCGGTATCTTCACCCTCTGTCACTGGTTCTGTTTTGCCAAAACCAAAGAGGTCGTCCAGCCCCCGGAGCGGAAAAAAGTCTCACTGAAAAAGCAGTTGGATGCAGCGCTTCAGAACAAGCCCTACCTGATTGCACTGGCGGGTCAGTTCCTGTTCGGTGTAACGCTGTATGGCCGCAATGCCGACCTGCTCTATTACTTCAAATATGTGGAAGGCAACGAGAATCTGTTTACCATCTACTCGATGATCCTGATCGTTCCCTCCATTCTGGGTGCTGCGGCATTCCCCTTCGTGTTTGAAAAGCTGGGCAACAAAGGGCACACCGCTTCCCTTTTCGCTGCCGGAACCGGCGTTTCCCTGATTGCGCTCTATTTCTTCAGTGCAGTTTCTTCTCCCATTCCGTTCTATACATTCGCTGCACTGTCCCAGTTCTTCTTCTGCGGATTCAATACCGCCATCTACGCCATCGTTCCCGACTGCGTGGAGTATGGCGAGTGGAAAACCGGTGTCCGCAACGATGGTTTCCAGTACGCATTCGTTTCACTGGGGAACAAACTGGGCATGGCGATTGGCACCTCTGCGCTGGCTGGTGTGCTGAGTGCATTGAGTTTTGCCCCCAATCAGGTGCAGAATGCTGCCGTGCAGAATGCGATGCACTATGCATTCTCGCTGCTTCCCGGTGTGCTGTGGCTGATAACAGCGATTGTCCTGTTCTTCTACCGAATCAGTAAGCGTTCGTATAACCAAATTATGTCCGAACTGAACGCTAAAAAAACAGGTTGAGGTGATACCATGTTTGATGTTGTAGCTTTGGGAGAAAGCCTGATCGACTTTACCCCGAACGGAACCAATGCACAGGGCATCGAATTGTTTGCCCGGAATCCCGGCGGTGCACCCGCCAATGTCCTTGCCATGAATGCCCGTCTGGGCGGCAAAACAGCATTCATCGGAAAAGTCGGCAAAGACGGATTTGGCGATTTTCTCCGCCAGACCCTTGTGGAAAGCAGCATTGATGTGTCCGGTCTGGTGATTGACGAAAAGATTCCCACGACCCTTGCCTTCGTACAGCTTGACAGCAAGGGAGACCGCTCCTTTACCTTTTACCGGAACCCCGGTGCCGATGTGATGCTGACTTCGGCAGAAGTCAACAGGAATCTGATCGACGATGCTGCCATCTTCCATTTCGGCTCTGTCTCTCTGACCGCCGACCCGAGCCGCACCGCCACGTTGGAAGCTGCGCGGTATGCACGGCAGCAGGGCAAGCTGGTCAGCTTTGACCCCAATTACCGTCCGCTTCTGTGGGAGCACCCGGCAGATGCCGTTGTCCAGATGCAGGAAGGTGTCAAGCTGGCGGATCTTCTGAAAGTTTCCGAGGAAGAAATGCAGCTTATCACAAACGAAAGCGACCTTGCCCGCGGCTCACAAGCCCTGCTCGAAATGGGGCCATCTCTTGTGCTGGTATCGCTGGGTGCAAAGGGTGCTTATTACCGGAACGCTGTGGGCGCAGGGCATCTTCCCACCTATGATGTGCCTACCGTGGACACGACGGGTGCAGGCGATGCTTTCATGGGCGCAATTCACTACCAGCTGCGGAGAAAAGCTGCGGAGGATTTGCGTACCCTCCCTGCATTTGAGCTTGAAGAAATCGTCCGCTTCGGCAATGCAGCGGGCAGTCTGACCACGACAAAGGGCGGCGCAATCCCTGCAATGCCCTCCATGGTGGAAATTCAGAACTGCATTGCCTCTATCCCACTGATGTAAAAGAAAGGATACCCTATGACAAAATTACAGATCAGAATGCGGCAGGTCGATCAGGTCAAGGACTTTGTAGATTTGCTGTCCAAATATCCCTATGAGATGGACTTAGTCTCCGGGCGATATACCATTGATGCCAAATCCCTGCTTGGCATTTACAGTCTCGACCTGAGCAATCCGCTTACCCTTGTGATTTATTCCGATTCCTGCGAAGAACTGCTGACACAGCTCCATGCGCTGCTCCCAGATTGCATCGTCTGATTTTCTACGCTTTTCTCCTTCTTCCATTTGCACCGTTCAATTCTGGTTCTCCTTCACCAGAATCGGGCGGTGTTTTGATTTGTATAAGTCCTACTATCACTGCTTTACTGCAATAAAATTTGCAAAACCATCTTGACGCGCTCCGCAATCCATGATACCCTTTATCGCAAATCCCACCAATTTTGTAGAAAAGTACAGAACGGCGAGGATTTATTCCCCATGAAGATTTTTACCGCCCCGCAACACATCCGATCTATTTTGCCGCCGATTCACCCGACAAAATCATCGCTGCGCTGCGTGGGCGGTATTTTTCTTTTTCACAAATAAAATCTTATGTAGTTGTTCAATCTTCCAAAATTTGTTTTTAGTTGTTGACCAAACAACCGTAAAGTGTTATTCTTGTGCTTGAAAGAAGCAGGTTGTAGTGTCCGCACTGCGTCCGGCTTTCTTCATACTGTACCTTGAATCTTACATAAGCCGTCTGAACGAGATACTGCGCCATGACCTCACACTTTCTGTGGGCGAGCCGGACAACGCCGCTGCAAAACAGGGGCAGGAACTGCGTTCGGTGTGAACGGTGACCATGAGCAGGGGCTTTGCCTTTTCACACGTTTTGCTCTGCAAAATTTTCAACGTGCATTGCGGTTCGACTTCTGAAATTTTCAGTGTTGCACGGAAAGGGCGAAAGCAAGTATCGACCTGTGGCCACAAATTTTCAATGCTTGAAAATGTTCTGTCACATGGTCTGTCACTTGTTGGGGAGTGCCTTCCCCAAACCCTGCTCCAGCGTTGCGCTGGTTTCAGCGCAAAAGCGGCGTGTCGCATTACATAGCCCTCTCCATCCCGGAGCGGGCATTTATATCATTTTCACAGGAGGTCGAATATGGCTGAAATGAAAAGTCCGAACGCACACGCAAAGAAGAACCGCAATGACACGCCGCGAAAACGAAAGACACACATCATCAAAGTCCGAGTGACCGCAGAGGAAAAACTGCGGATCGCATACGCCTGCAAAGAACTCCACCTCACCCAATCCGAACTCGTCCGCCGCGTCCTGTACGGCGTGAACGTCAAGCACACCGTTGTGGTGGCGCAGGGCGGCGAGGATGCACTGGCGGCGCTTGCCGCCTTGTCTGCTCAGTGCAGCAAGGTGGGAAGCAACCTCAACCAGCTTGCACGGCACTTCAACTCCGGCGGCAAAGACACCGAGCAGCTCCGGGCGCAAATTCTGGAGGAACTGTCCGCACTCACGAACTTTCGGCTGAAAGCCGAAGAAACGGTTGGTGAACTGTATGGCAACCATCAAGCATTTGACCTCGAAAAACTCTAACTATGCCGCCGCCGAAAGCTATCTCACCTTTCAGCACAACGAGTACACCGGCCTGCCCATTCTGGACGAGAAGGGCAGACCCAAGCTGCGGGATTCGTACCTGCTCGACACCCTTGAGTGCGGCGAATCCTCGTTCGCTATGGCCTGCCTGATCGCCAATCGCAAGTACGGCAAGAACGGCAGGCGGGAGGACGTGAAGACCCACCATTATATCATCAGCTTCGACCCGAAGGACGCAGTAGAGAACGACCTGACCATGGAGCGGGCGCAAGCCCTTGGCTTGCAGTTCTGCAAGGACAACTTCCCCGGTCATCCCGCCATCGTCTGCACCCACCCGGACGGTCACAACAGTGCCGGGAATATCCACGTCCACATCGTCATTGGCAGCTTGCGTGTCCGCACCGTGGAACGGCAGCCCTTCATGGACAAGCCGTGCGACTGGGAAGCGGGCAAGAAGCACCGCTGCACCTCTGCCATGCTCCGGCATCTCCGTGTCGCTGTCATGGAAATGTGCGAGCAAGCCGACCTGAACCAGATCAATCTGCTGGAAGCCCAAGGCGACCATGTTTCCGAGCGGGAGTATTGGGCGCAGCGGCGCGGACAACGCCGCCTCGACCATGCCAACGCCAAACTTGCCGCCGAAGGGCAGCAGCCCACCCAGACCGTCTACCAGACCGAGCTGGACAAGCTGCGAAAGCAGATCTACGCTGTGCTGAACAAGACCACCACCTTCGAGGAATTTTCTGCATTGCTCATGCAGGAACACGGCATCGCCGTGAAGGAGAGCCGAGGCCGGTTGAGCTACTGCCCGCCCAGCCGGACAAAGTTCATCACCGCCAAGAAACTGAGCAAAAAGCTGGAAAAAGAGCAGGTGCTGACCGCCCTCTCCCAGAACATCCAGCTCACACCGACCATCAATCCCAGCGGCGAACAGAAGCCGGATAAGATCAGGAAACTGGTTGACATTCAGGCGAAAGTTGCTGCGGGCAAGGGCATCGGCTATGAGCGTTGGGCGAAAAAGTTCAACCTCAAACGCTGGTCGCAGACCTTGTGTCTCCTGCAGGAGAAAAAGCTGCTCAGTGAAGATGCCCTGCACCAGCGCATTGCCGAACTGCAAACCCAGCACGACGATGCACTGGCGGTGGTCAAAGACTTGGATGCCCGCATGGTCTCCCTCAAGGAGCTGCGCGGGCATCTTGTGGTCTATCGGCAGTACAAGCCTCTTGCACAGAAGCTCCAGACTGTGCGGAACCCCGCCAAGTTCAAGGAGCAGCACCGTGCAGAGTTTGCTGTGTACGAGGCCGCTTGCGCCTATTTCAAGGCCAATGGGCTCCGGACTCTGCCGGACCTCAAAAAGCTGGATGCCGAATATCAGACCCTTTCCTCGGAGAAAAACGGGTTCTATACCCGCTACAAGAAAGCGCAGATCGAACTGCGTGAACTCCGCACCGCACAACAAAACGTGGAAGCCTTCTTCCGCAAGGAAGAGCGCGGCCACGCCGTACCGCAGCAGGAGGTCAAATGAACAACACTCTGACGGATCGATGTGTGAATAAACCCAACCTCACCCACGCCCCTCACCGGGCTTCGTCCTTTCGCCTGTACCCCACCTATTGGGACGGAGGGTAGCACCTCTGTCTTTTCGGACGTAAAGAACGCCATCTCGACCCGGCAGGCAGCGGAGCTATACGGCTTCGCCGTAAACCGGAACAGTATGATGTGCTGCCCCTTCCACGGGGATAAACACCCCAGCATGAAGGTGGACAGCCGTTTCCACTGTTTCGCCTGTCAGGCGGATGGCGATGTGATCGATTTTGTCGGCAGACTTTTTCAACTTTCTCCCTATAAGGCTGTGGAAAAGTTGAAGAACGATTTCGGCATGGCACTTGCCGACGGCAAGGTGCGGCTTGCTCCCCGCAGACCGCCCACCGTCCGGCAGCAGCTGCTGGACTATTACCGCTGTCTGCAGCGTTGGCGGGTCCGATATGCACCGCAGTCACCCACAGAAGAACTTCACCCCTGCTTTCTTGAAGCGATAAAGAACCTTGACATCGTTGAATATTATCTGGACTGTTCGGTGCTCCCGGACCCGCAGACCGAAAACGAACTACGGAAGTATTGGGAGGGATTGCATGAGCGACTGGAAAAAGAGGAACGAAGATTGGCGTGATGAGGACGAACTGGAAGAAGAGGAAGAATGCGAATGCCCTTGGGTAGACAGTAAGGGCAAAGTGCGTGAAACCGCTTACTGCCAGTACCTTTTAGAGAAACACCCCATGATGTGCCTGAAACAGAAGCTGTTCGACCAGAACGGCGAGGTAGACGAGGACGCACTGCTCTACGAAGTCCACAGCGACCTCCGTGACTTTGTGCTCGACAACCTTGCCAAGAAGGAAAAGCAGGTTCTGGACGCACTCCGTATCGAAACCTATACCCCCGAATGGAAACCCCAGCTTGACCGTATCCATCTCCAGAACGGAACCTACTTTCTGGACGAGCGGGGCTTTGTGCCGGAAAAGGAACTCTGCCTGAACCGGCTCCCCGTGGAATACCAGCCCGATGCCCCCGCACCGACCAAGTGGCTGGAATTTCTGGACGGTCTGCTGATCCCGGAGGACATTCTGACCTTGCAGGAATATCTCGGCTATCTCCTGATCCCGTCTACCAAGGCGCAGAAGATGCTGGTCATGACCGGCAAGGGCGGCGAGGGAAAATCCCGCATCGGCTTGCTGCTGAAGAAGCTGTTCGGGGAAGCCTCTCACTCCGAATCCATCCTCCGCATCGAAACGAACCGCTTTGCCAGTGCAAATCTGGAGTATAAGCTGGTCATGGTCGATGACGATCTGAACATGGTGGCTTTGCCCGAAACACGGAACATCAAGTCCATCGTTACCGCTGAAGACCGTTTGTGCATCGAGCGGAAAAACAAGCAGGCTGTCCAAGGCTTGCTGTACGTTCGTTTCATCTGCTTCGGCAATGGCAACCTTGTGGCCGCTCACGATGACAGCGACGGCTTCTGGCGCAGACAGATCCTCATCACGGTAAAAGACCGTGACCCTGCCCGGGTGGATAACCCCTTCCTCATCGAAGAGTTGTCCGAGGAGCGTCCCGGCATCCTGCTGTGGATGC
>ENA-OPSD01000535-OPSD01000535.1-human-gut-metagenome-genome-assembly--contig:-NODE-535-length-35747-cov-5.949681_pt1 | contig 35747 bp, 30 predicted proteins | sample MGYA00241453_ERZ501898 | MGnify/ENA primary metagenome ERZ501898 (study PRJEB25962, sample SAMEA2042226) | human gut metagenome | biome: human gut; feature: human-associated habitat; material: faeces... | reverse complement strand
TCATCATGTAACATAATAATCACCTCTTGACTCTATCATAGACCTGTTGTCAAGAATGTGCAGTATTTTTTGGGAGTGCTATAAGAAACATCCTGAATTTACAGACCGTTACCGTCGCATCAAAGCACGCCGTGGTCACAAGAAAGCCGTCATTGCTGCCGTATGATCCTGACCGCTATCTGGCACATACTCACAGATTTAAAGCCATATACACCGGAAGGTTTTCTTGACTCCCGTCCTGTGAATAAAGAAAAAGTGTTAACTACTTCACAGGCACTTAATCTGCTTAAGCAAAGAGGTTATTTTATCAAAGACGATCCTTTGTCAGTTTCCTGATTAGGTGTTGCGTTTATATTCAATTTTTCAGCCACCTAAAGATGGCTTATTTGTGATGTCAAAATTTATTCTCTATCCACTATCCCTTTGTTTCAAACTTTCAGTTTCCTATTATGTAATCAGTCCGTCTTTTTTGTCCGTTCTGTTTTTTTCTTCTGCTGTCTGGTAGCTCTCTTTCTGTTTTTCAGGTTTTGTAAAGTCAACTTTACAGAATTTACTTTTCTCTTTCTCAAACCAATTTAAACTTTTCTAAACAAGGGGCAGTTGCCTGTTTCTTTTTATTTTACCCTGATTCTTCTTCCCCAGGATACCCAGTCTCCGTAAGCTTTCCTTCCGTTAGTTTTGGCCCATGGGCGGACTCTCAGAGTATAGGTTCCGGGCTTCACGCCTGTAATCCTTGTATAGGTTGTCCGATTGTTCCGTTTATATACGGTGGTTCCGCCTGTAGATCTCAGTTCCATATCTGCTCTTGCAAATCCTTTTGGTACGCCAACTGTTACAGCCACAGCTCCTTTACCTGTTTTTACAGTTTTAATCTTCACCCTCTCTGTGGGAATTCCGTTCTTTACTACTACTTTTACTGGATAACTCCATGCCCCAAACCTTTTCCCAGACACTTTTCCATCATAATAATCCCTGTTGTACGCATGGATTCCCAGATAATACGTCCCGTTTTTTACATTTGTAAAGGTGATGGTCTTTGCATCCTGATTCTTCGCCACCTTCACATAATTCTCAGGTCTGTCAACCCAGCTTTTCTTTGTCAGAACCGCATCGAAACCTTCGCTGTTTGCGCAGTCATAAGCCACTGCCTTAATAGTTGACCCCTGTACTTTCACATCTTTTATCGTTGCTCCTTCCGGATAAGGCGGTGCAATATGAGGACAATTCTGGGAAATTATATAAGATAATTCTATTCCTCCTGTGATGGAAACCTTAAAAATATCAGTAGCTACCTGTTCTTCTGCTTTCGGAAAAACCTGAATTATCGTATTTTCCCCCGGCATAACAACTCCCGTGTCTTCGTCAATATAGAACCATGCCCTGAAATGTTCCGTATCCTCAAAATCAACTGTGACAGGTTTTTGCCCATTGTTGCATATTGTAATCAACCGTGATGGGCACATCAACATATCCGGCTCTGGTTCTACATCATCCCATGAATCGTACTCTTCCTGAGTAATTGTGAGAAATCTCGTACCACTATTTGGTACACAGTTAACCTCGTAATCCTCCTCTGATTCCCCACGAACGAGAACCCGTATCCTGCACTCTGCCTGAATTCCTTCTTCTGTTTCCATGACAAAAGTTTCTTCATGAATCCCCTGAGAAAGATTTGGCTTTACATAAATATCCACTGCAACAGCTTCTCCGGGCTTAACCTTATTCCCAACTTTCATCGGAAGTCTTCCCTCATATAATAATGGATGCTCTAAATGTTCAAGTCTAAAATCATTCAATTCTGAAATGGATTTGATCTGCCAGCTCTCTGTACCTGTATTTTTTATCTCTAGCCTTTCCCAACCGCCGCCGTTTACTCCAGTCTGTCCCAAATCAAGGATTTCACTAGAAACTGTCGCCTCATATTTCTCATATCTCATTTCACTGTCTGAATCCACAGTATCCTCGAAAATAGCTGAAGCTTCCGATACATCGCCTTCCTGCTCTGTGGTTTCCGAAATAAATGTTTCCTCTCCAGCAGAAAAATCGGCTGCCAATACCGGCTGACCGGTAACGATCACAGCAGAAAGAAACAGCGATAAAAATGTTTTGCCTCTCCTTCTCATAATACTTTGCCTTCTTTCCATCATTATACCTCGTTATCATGTTACGTTTATGTTAACAATTGTATCATATATGTAATATTTTTTCAACAATCTTTTTTATTTAACATATTTAACTATGCAGAAAAAGCGGCTTGAAAAGCCGCTTTTTTCTACCTTCATCCATACCATTACTGGTACCGACTTGTGGTTCACTACACTTGGCGGTAAATACCCGTGACTGGACTTTCACCAGTAAGATTAGTGCCATGCTCGGCACACTAGAAAAAATGCCGTAACCCTTGTGGTTGCGGCATTTCTTTTCCTGTGATCGGCTCTTCTTTTTGTTTCCTTCGCTCTGTTGCCTACTTGTTACCTACCTGTTTGCCTATCTTGCCATTTTCAAGGCTTCTCACCGTGTCTCAAATTACTTTCTCATTTTTTGATCTAAACTAAGAAAAGTACCGCAGCCCTTGGAACTACGGTACTTTCTAGGTTTGTTGACTCTTTGATTAAAAAGGTTTGATTAGAACTTTCCAGCCTTAGCAGCTTCCTCGATGGAAACAGCTACTGCAACTGTCATACCAACCATCGGGTTGTTACCAGCGCCGATGAGACCCATCATCTCTACGTGAGCCGGTACAGAAGAAGAACCAGCGAACTGTGCATCAGAGTGCATACGTCCTAATGTATCTGTCATACCGTAGGAAGCTGGACCTGCTGCCATGTTGTCCGGGTGAAGTGTACGTCCTGTACCACCACCGGAAGCAACTGAGAAGTATTTCTTACCTGCTTCAAGACGTTCTTTCTTGTATGTACCTGCAACCGGATGCTGGAAACGTGTCGGGTTTGTGGAGTTACCTGTGATAGAAACGTCAACGTCTTCTTTCCACATGATAGCAACACCTTCCGGAACGCTGTTAGCGCCGTAGCAGTTAACTTTTGCACGAAGTCCTTCAGAGTATGCTTTTCTGAATACTTCTTTAACTTCGTTCTTGTATGGATCGTATTCTGTCTCTACATATGTAAAGCCGTTGATACGGGAGATGATCTGAGCAGCATCTTTTCCAAGACCGTTCAGGATAACACGAAGAGGTTTTTTACGAACCTTGTTTGCTTTCTCTGCGATACCGATAGCACCCTCAGCTGCTGCAAAAGACTCATGTCCTGCAAGGAAGCAGAAGCAGTCTGTCTCTTCCTCAAGAAGCATCTTTCCAAGGTTTCCATGTCCAAGACCTACTTTACGTGTGTCTGCAACGGATCCCGGGATACAGAAAGCCTGAAGGCCTTCTCCGATAGCTGCTGCTGCGTCAGCGGCTCTTCTGCAGCCTTTTTTGATCGCGATAGCTGCACCTACTGTGTAAGCCCAACAAGCGTTCTCGAAGCAGATCGGCTGAATGCCTTTGATCTGATCGTAAACGTTCAGTCCTGCGTCTTTAGTGATTTTCTCAGCTTCTTCGATAGAAGCGATTCCATAGCTGTTTAAAACAGAATTGATCTTGTCAATTCGTCTCTCATATGATTCAAATAAAGCCATTTCCTGTAACCTCCTGATATTTTCACCTTACGAAGTGTAATTACTCTTTTCTTGGGTCGATGATCTTAACAGCATCTGCAACACGGCCGTACTGACCTTTTGCTTTCTCCCATGCTGTGTTCGGGTCATCACCTTTCTTAATGAAGTCAGTCATTTTTCCAAGGCTTACGAACTGATATCCGATGATCTCATCGTTCTCGTCAAGAGCGATACCTGTAACATAACCCTCAGCCATCTCAAGGTAACGAGGTCCTTTTTTCAGAGTTCCATACATTGTACCAACCTGAGAACGAAGTCCTTTTCCAAGGTCCTCAAGACCAGCGCCTACTGCAAGTCCGTCCTCGGAGAATGCAGACTGGGAACGTCCGTAAACGATCTGAAGGAAAAGCTCTCTCATAGCTGTATTGATTGCATCACATACAAGGTCTGTGTTCAGTGCCTCCATAACGGTAAGTCCTGGAAGGATCTCAGAAGCCATAGCTGCAGAGTGAGTCATTCCTGAACATCCGATTGTCTCAACAAGTGCCTCCTGGATGATTCCCTCTTTAACGTTAAGGGAAAGCTTACAAGCACCCTGCTGCGGAGCACACCAGCCAACACCGTGTGTAAATCCGGAGATATCCTTTACTTCTTTTGCCTGAACCCATTTTGCTTCTTCCGGGATCGGAGCGGCACCATGATGTACGCCCTGTGCCACTGGACACATTTCTTCTACTTCGCGTGAATAAATCATTTTAAAACTCCTTTCAAGTATAGATTGACCGATGTTATTGAGAAAAAAAGTTCGATAACACCCTATGGCTATTTTCTCACAAAACCTTTGTTTCGTCCAGTCATATTTGATAAAATTTTGCCATAAAACGCATAATATTGGTAGTTATTCCGGCAGTATTGCATGCCTAACTGTCAAATATTTCTGGCAACTGCTGTATGTATGTGATAATATATTAGCAAGTTTAACCCTGGAGGTATATTTTTCATGAATGCATCTGTGGATTCTGTTTTTCCAGAAAAATACCGCATTCTCAGCGGAAGCGCTCTGAAGATGATCGCGGTCATCACCATGCTGATCGATCATATCGGAGCTGTGCTGCTCAGTATGTATCAGCCCGCACAGAAAATCCTGTTTACACTTTTCGGCAGAGAATATACTGTATATCTTATTTTCCGCGATATCGGAAGAGCTGCTTTTCCCATCTTCTGTTTTCTCCTGCTGGAAGGCTTCCGTCATACACGGAGCCGGTTCCTCTATGGAAGAAATCTCCTTCTTTTTGCGCTGCTCTCAGAAATTCCGTGGAATCTGATGTTTACAAATACGCTGCGTTACGAAAGACAAAATGTGTTTTTTACGCTTTTCCTCGGATATCTGGCCTTTTGTGCCATCGAATATTTCCAGGCCAGACCTTCGATGCAGCTTCTCTGCATCCTTGGACTGCTTGTCATTTCCATTTTTCTGAAAGCAGACTATGGATGGCGGGGGTATATCTTCCTGCTGATCATGTTCTATATGCGAAACGATAAGCCAGGCCAGGCAATCCTCGGAAGCTGCTGGCTTTACTATGAATGGAGAGCCTCCTTTGCCTTTCTGTCCATTAACCTGTACAATGAAAAAAGAGGCTTCATCCGCGGAAAATCAGCAAAATATTTCTTTTACTGGTTTTACCCAGTCCATATTATAGGACTGGTCATACTTCGACAGCTTTTGTTTTTATCTTAATCCCGCCCGCTCCCGGTCGGTTCATCCTTCCACGACCAATACTGTTGCATCCATCACCCCATCAAAAAAAGCTGCACTCTCTCAAAAGTGCAGCCTAAATGCGTGTCCAGAAGAATCTGTTTCTTATTTTTTCTTTACGATCTCTTTTGCATTTTTATAAATGGAATCTGCAGGAACACATCCACGTACCGGTGACAGCGGGTAGATATTGGAATTCCGTCCGATCACAGTACCGGGATTCAGCACAGAACCGCATCCGACTTCAACATGATCTCCGAGCATCGCTCCGAATTTCTTAAGACCGGTTTCGATCTTTTCATCCCCGTCTTTTACGACAACCAGCTTCTTGTCTGATTTTACGTTGGAACAGATCGATCCGGCACCCATGTGGGACTTATATCCCAGCACAGCATCTCCAACATAATTATAATGAGGAACCTGAACCTTGTTAAACAGCACTGCATTCTTAAGCTCTGTGGAATTTCCCACAACTGCGCCCTCACCAACGATAGCCTTGCCGCGGATAAATGCACAGTGGCGCACCTCGGCGTCTCTGCCAATGATAGCCGGTCCGGTGATACTTGCAGTCGGCGCAACTGTAGCGGATCTTGCGATCCATACATTTTCGCCCTTCTCCTCATATTCAGAAGGATCCAGTGTTTTTCCCAGCTTAATAATGAAATCTCCGATCTCCGGAAGAACCTCCCACGGATAGGTTTTTCCCTCAAAAAGCTCTGCTGCAATGGTCTCATTCAGATCCAGCATATTGCTGATAGTAAAATCTTTCATCATGATGATCTCTTTCCTCCCTGTCCGGAAGCTCGCTCCGGCTTCCTGTAGTTTACAGCGGCCACATCAAAAAACTGCCGCAGGTTATACTGATAATTGCTTGCCTCCACCTGCCGGGTACGTACCCGCACAAAATGCTCCAGCTTGTCCATATATTCCTGTTCCGTGATGCTGCCCTCTGCCACATAGGTGAGCCCCTTTTCCCAGCTTGCCGTAAGCTCCGGGTTCAGAAGCTGCCGGATAGAACAATTTACCACATCGAAGATCATTTCCCCAAGAAGTGTTGGAGTGATCACCTGGGTCTTTTTGTTCAGTGCCAGATATTTGATGTTAAAAAGCTTCTTCAGGATCTCGGCACGGGTAGCACTGGTGCCGATCCCGCTTCCCTTGATCTGGGCTCGAAGCTCCTCATCCTCGATCAGCTGTCCTGCATTTTCCATGGCAAGGATCATGGAACCGGAATTGTATCGTTTGGGCGGTGAAGTCTCACCCTCCTTGATACTCAAACCGTTCACAGGAAGTATATCACCCTTTTTCAGCTTCTGCAACGCCTCCAGGAGCACAGTATCACAGGAAACCTCGTCTTCCTCTCCATTTCTGTTTTTCTCACTGTCTGAAGCCCTTTTCCGCGAAAAAGAATTCGTGGCGATCTTCAGAAAGCCTTCTTCTTTGAGAACCTTAAAGGATGAAAAGAATGCCTCGCCGTCCAGTTTCGTCACAAGACTCACCTTCTGATAAACGGCCGGCGGATAAAAAATACACAAAAATCTCCGTACAATAGTCTCGTACACACGCTGCGCAGTAAGAGACACGCTTCCAAGCGCATTCAATCCCTGACCGGTAGGAATGATCGCGTAATGGTCTGTGATCTGCTTGTCATTCACATATCTGGTCTTTGCAATGCTTTTCCAGGATTCCATCCCCAAAACCTCTGCCGCCGCAGCACCGGCCTGCTGATAATTTCGAAGACCGGAAATATTCTTGTATATCTCCTTGGCCACTGCCGTGGAAAGAACTCTGGCATCCGTTCTCGGATAAGTCACCAGCTTCTTCTCATAAAGCTCCTGTACGATCCGGAGTGTCTCGTCCGGACTGATCTTAAACAGCTTTGAGCACACATTCTGAAGCTCCGCCAGGTTAAAAAGAAGCGGCGGATTTTTGTTTTCTTTTTTTCGTTCCACCTTTTCCACAATACAGGAAAGGGGCTGGTTTTCCATCAGCTGATCGATCAGCATCTGTGCATGCTCTTTTTTCCTGAAGCCGTTTTCTTTATAAAGATACGGGGACTGGAAATACCGGCTGCCTTCCACAGCTCTCCATTCACCGTCAAAATTTTCGCCTGCAAGTCCAATGCTGCCAAGGACACGGTAAAACGGTGTCTTCACAAAGACACGGATCTCCCGTTCTCTCCGCACCACCATGCCAAGAACACAGGTCATCACACGCCCAACTGCAATGGCCTGATATTTGGAATGGAGATAATTGGTGACACTGCTTCCGTAGCGCAAGGTCAGAACTCTGGAAAAATTGATTCCCATAAGATAATCTTCCTTTGCGCGGAGATACGCAGATGCTGCCAGATTATCATACTCCGAGATATCCTTCGCTTCACGGATCCCTCTTAAGATCTCTTCCTCTGTCTGGGAATCGATCCACACACGTTTCTGGACTTTCCCCTTTACTCCTGCCATCTGGGCTACCAGACGGTAGATATATTCACCCTCACGTCCAGAGTCGGTACACACATAAATGGTATCCACATCCGGCCGGTTCAGCAGTCCTTTTACGATCTCGAACTGCTTTTTGACCCCGGGGATCACTTCATATTTAAATTCGCGCGGCAAAAAAGGCAGGGTATCAAAACTCCACCTTTTAAACTTGATATCATATTTTTCGGGATAGCTCATGGTAACCAGATGTCCTACACACCAGGTTACCACAGAATCATCAGATTCCAGATATCCGTCTTTTCTCTGACCGTTGATCTTCAAAGCCTTCGCAAATTCCTGTGCCACGCTGGGCTTCTCCGCTATGTATAAAGCCTTTGCCATACTATTTATCTGCACTCATCTTTCTAAGCGGCCATGCCAGAAGCACAGCTCCGCCAACTATATTTCCCAGTGTTACGATCACCATGCTTTTAAGCATAGCGCCGACAGACAATCCTGGCACCATACAGAATGCAACTGTAAAAATACCCATATTTGCAATACAATGCTCAAATCCGCTGACAACGAAACCTGAAATACAGATCACGATCATCAGGAACTTGCCTGACTCACTCTTCAGCTTAATGCCGCAGAGAACAGCAAGACAGACGAAGAAATTACAAAGTACCGCACGGAAAAACATCTGTCCTGCCGGAATACTCAGTTTTCCGTTTATAAATCCGGCAAAATAATCTGCTGTACCGGACGCTCCTGCACCTGCAAAGATCAGCGCCAGGATCAGGCATCCCACAAAATTGCCGATGTAACTGATTCCCCAGACCTTGCCTACGTCTTTCCATGATACGCTCTTGTCATACGCACCAAAAGCCATTACCAGATTGTTACCAGTAAACAGCTCTCCTCCTACCATTACGATCAGCAGGACCGCAATGGAGAACACGATGGCTCCAAGGAATTTCCCCCATTCCGGGAAAGTTTTGGAAAATACATTTCCAACAACGTTACTGTAGATCATCGCCACATCAATAAAAAATCCGGCCATGATCGCCCGCATAAAGTATTTTCCGAAATTGCTGTTCAGTAAGTTTATCTTACCCTTCGCAGCGGTTGACAGTTTCTCTACATCCTCCCTGTTCATAAATAGCACCTCCACATATTTTTAGCAAGCGTGGCACTTTGTTGCTGCTTCTTTGTTCACAGCAACACGCTTTCCGGAAATCTGTTTGTTATATTGTAACACTTTACTAATTATTTAACAATAAAAATGCGAAAATTTTCAAAAATTTCCGTTTTGTTACATACAACAAACAATATCCGTTTTATACCAGAACACGGTAGATGTCATCCCAGGTCAGTTCCTTTTTTTTCAGGAATTTTTCTGTTTCCTCCTCTGATTGCTCCACGCATTTCCATGCCAGTCCGCACTGGGCACTGATCTCTGAAGGGATTGGGATCAGCCTTCCCGGAAATTCAGATTCCTTGGCCGTTCTTTCCATTTTCATGGCAGCCGTGGTTGTGGAAAATGTCACAACTGTAGTAATTACTTTTCTGCGCATATCTCCTTTGTTCCTTCCATATACGCAAAAACAGGACACCGGAAAAACCGATATCCCGTTTCTGATGATTTTCTTTATTTCCTGTAAAGGATCCAGTTCTTATTTAGCCTGGATATATCCTTTCGCTTTCAGAGTTTCTGCACAGAGAACTGCTCCGCCTGCGGCACCTCTTACTGTGTTATGGGAAAGTCCGATGAACTTGTAATCGTAAACAGTATCCTCACGAAGACGTCCTACAGATACTCCCATTCCATTCTCATAGTTTACATCCATCTGTACCTGCGGACGGTTGTCCTCCTCAAGATACTGGATGAACTGCTTCGGAGCGCTTGGAAGCTCAAGCTCCTGCGGAAGTCCCTTAAACTCAACCAGCTTCTGGATCAGCTGCTCTTTGGTAGGTTTCTTGCGGAATTTAACGAATACAGCTGCTGTATGTCCGTTGAGGACCGGAACACGTACACACTGGCATGTGATGACAGGTGTGGTGGCCGGAACGATCACGCCGTCCTCGATCTTGCCCCAGAGTCTTAATGGCTCCTTCTCACTCTTCTCTTCCTCACCGCCGATGTACGGAATGATGTTGTGCTCCATCTCCGGCCAGTCTTTGAATGTTTTTCCTGCTCCGGAAATAGCCTGGTATGTAGTAGCTACTACTTCGTATGGCTCGAATTCTTTCCATGCGGTAAGTACCGGAGCGTAGCTCTGGATAGAGCAGTTCGGTTTAACAGCTACGAAGCCGCGTTTTGTTCCGAGACGTTTCTTCTGGAATTCGATAACCTCGAAGTGCTCCGGATTGATTTCCGGAACTACCATCGGAACGTCCGGTGTCCAGCGGTGTGCGCTGTTGTTGGACACAACCGGTGTCTCTGTCTTTGCATATTCTTCCTCGATCGCCTTGATCTCATCCTTAGTCATATCAACTGCTGAAAATACAAAGTCAACAGTAGCTGCAACCTTCTCAACCTCGTGGATATCCATAACAACCAGCTTCTTTACTGCCTCCGGCATCGGAGTATCCATTTTCCATCTGCCGCCTACAGCCTCCTCGTAGGTCTTGCCTGCGCTTCTCGGGCTTGCCGCTACAGTAACCACCTCAAACCACGGGTGATTCTCCAGAAGAGAAATGAATCTCTGACCAACCATTCCAGTTGCACCTAAAATACCGACTTTAAGCTTTTCACTCATAATAAAACTCTCCTCATCTTGTGTCCCTCCATGGCACACATTTGTCTTTTCTGTAAATACTATACCAATTTTTCCTAAAATGCAAGCATTATCTTAATTTTTTTCAAGATATTCTTTATTCTGAGCGATCACCTGCTCCATCACGTCCGGTCCCGGCGCTCCCAGAGTCACACGTTTTTCCACGCAGGTCTTCATACTGATGGCTTCATAGATGTCCTCCTCAAACACAGGACTGATCTCTTTGTACTCGGAAAGTGGAAGCTCATCCAGAGAGATTCCCTTATCCAGACAGAGAAGGACCAGTCTTCCGACGATGCCGTGAGCATCACGGAACGGTACACCGTGGTTAACCAGATAGTCTGCTGCGTCTGTGGCGTTTGTAAAGCCTCTCTTTGCACTTGCCTCCATGTTGGCTTTGTTGAACTGCATAGTGGAAACCATGCCGGTAAACAGGGCAATACAGCCCTTTACGGTGTCGATGGCATCAAAGGTCAGCTCCTTGTCTTCCTGCATATCTTTGTTGTATGCAAGCGGGATTCCCTTCATGGTTGTGAGAATAGATGTCAGCGCTCCGTAAACACGGCCTGTTTTTCCACGGACAAGCTCTGCGATATCCGGATTCTTCTTCTGCGGCATGATACTGCTGCCTGTGCTGTATGCGTCATCGATCTCAACGAAACGGTACTCATTGGAATTCCACAGAATGATCTCCTCTGAAAAACGGCTCAGATGCATCATGATCGTAGAAAATGCACTGAGAAGCTCGATGACATAATCTCTGTCAGATACGGAATCCATACTGTTTCTGGTTGGTGCATCAAAGCCGAGAAGCTCTGCAGTATAGGCACGATCCAGCGGATAAGTGGTTCCTGCCAGTGCTCCCGCTCCAAGCGGACAGGTATTCATTCTCTTACGGATATCAAAAAGTCTGTCACGGTCTCTGCGGAACATCTCAAAATATGCGCCTACATGGTGTGCCAGGGTTACCGGCTGTGCCTTCTGAAGGTGGGTAAATCCCGGCATGTAGGTGTGAACATTCTCTTCCATGATCTTCTGCAGGGCAAGAAGAAGATTCTTCAGCTCCTTATCTGTCTCATCGATCTCGTCGCGGACATAAAGCTTCATATCCAGAGCTACCTGGTCATTACGGCTTCTTCCTGTGTGAAGCTTCTTTCCGGCATCTCCGATACGGTCGATCAGGTTTGCCTCCACGAAACTGTGGATATCCTCATACTCCGCTGTGATCTCCAGCTTGCCTGCTTCCACGTCTGCAAGGATACCGTCCAGTCCTTCTGTGATCTGCTCCTTTTCTTCCTCTGTCAGAATTCCCTGTTTTGCAAGCATGGCAACATGAGCCTTGCTTCCACGGATATCCTGTCTGTAAAATTTCTGATCAAAGGAAATGGATGCGTTAAAATTGTAAACCAGCTTGTCCGTTTCTTTTGTAAAACGGCCTCCCCATAACTGTGCCATATTGATTCTTCCTCACTTTTCTTTTTTGCGGCAGAACTGTCTTCTCCGGACATACACGAGCTCCGTCTCCCGGACGTCTGCACTTTTCTGTGTTAGTGTAACATATTTTTATAAAAATGCAAAGTTTTTCATAATTATACGTTTGCTGTATTCAGCCGTTGTTACTGTTCACTCGATTCTCAGTAACCAGCCGTTCTCTGTCCATGGCTTCTTTCTTTGAAAATACACAGCCGCAGTAATTCTGCCGGTACAGAGCATGCTCATGAGACAGTTCAATAGAACGCTTGTAGCCATTCTTTTTCTTAAAATCTGAAGTCAGATGTGGCACTTTATAGATTTCTGCCAGCTCCTCGCCGATCTCATTGATCTTCTGTGCATTTTTCAGTGGACTGATACTTAATGTTGTGGTGAAATAATCATATCCGCCCTCCTTCGCCAGCTTTGCCGCCTCTTCCATCCGCAGGCGGTAACACCGAAAGCACCGTTCTCCTCCTTCCGGAACATCTTCCAGGCCTTTTGCCATCTCATAAAATTCCTTCGGGTCATACCGGCCCTCCATAAGAGTTACCGGATGGACAAATTCCATCTCCCCGATCAGGCGGCGGATCTCAGCCACGCGGTGTGAATATTCCTCCACCGGTGCGATATTGGGATTATAAAAAAATATCGTAATCTCAAAATACTGCGACAGGTATTCCATCACATAGCTACTGCATGGCGCACAGCAGGCATGCAGAAAAAGTCTGGGGGTTTTCCCTTCCTTCTGGTTTCTTTCAATCAGTTTATCCAGTTCTTTCTGGTAGTTTCTCTTGTTCAATGTTTGTAATTCCTTTCTCTATGACTGTTTTCAGGCAGACAGCAAAGTATACATCTCTGCCATTGGCCTTCTCCTGTTTCAGACATATGATAATATTATACCATTATCTACGAAAAGGAGGCAATATCCATGAATCCTGTCCTGAAAGTGCGGGACGTGTGTCTCTCCTATCACACATTGTCCGGTGAGACACCCGCCCTTTCTCATATATCCTTTGATCTGATGCCCGGTGAATTCCTGTCCATTGTAGGACCTTCCGGATGCGGAAAATCCACTCTTCTGAATCTCATTGCCGGCCTGCTCACTCCGGAGCACGGTTCCATTACTCTGGGAGGCCGGCCGGTATCCTCCGGCAGTGCCGCTGTAGGATATATGCTCCAGAAGGATCATCTTCTGGAATGGCGGAGCATCCACAAAAACATCCTTCTCGGCCTGGAGATCCGGAAAGAACTCACACCTGAAAAGCTGGCACATGCAGAAGCCCTTCTTCAGACCTACGGTCTGGACCGTTTCCGTGATGCCCGCCCTTCCCAGCTTTCCGGCGGTATGCGCCAACGTGCCGCTCTGATCCGGACCCTGGTGCTGGAACCGGAGCTCCTTCTTCTGGACGAACCATTTTCCGCTCTGGATTACCAGACACGCTTAAATGTCAGTGATGATATCGGAAAAATCCTCAAAAGCTCCGGCAAGCCTGCGATCCTGGTCACTCATGACATCTCCGAAGCCATCAGTATGGCCGACCGGGTACTGATCCTTTCTGCACGTCCTGCCACTGTACGAAAGATCATTGATATCGATCTGGATATCAGCGACCGCACTCCCCTCTCCTCCAGAAATGCTCCGGATTTTAAGAAATATTTTAACATCATATGGAAGGAGCTCAATGAAAATGCCTGAAATTTCCAGACAGCAGAAACAATATCTTGCACGGCAGAAAAAAGAAAAACACATTATCCTGGCTGCACGGACACTTCTTTTTGTTCTGTTTATGGGACTTTGGGAAATATCCTCTGATCTTGGATGGATCGATTCCTTTATCTTCAGCAGTCCTTCCCTGATCGCAAAGACCTTTCTTTCCATGTGCAGGGATCAGTCCCTGTTTGCACATATTGCCGTGACACTGGCAGAAACTCTTGTCAGTTTCTTTTTTGTTGTGATCCTGGGTGTAGGAACCGCAGTACTTCTCTGGTGCTCCCGACGGATCGCACGGATCCTGGAGCCATGTCTGGTGGTACTGAACAGTCTCCCGAAATCTGCTCTGGCCCCTCTTCTGATCGTATGGCTTGGTGCCAACGAACGTACCATTGTAGTCGCCGGCATGTCTGTAGCCATCTTCGGTTCCGTTATCAATCTGTACTCCGGCTTCTGCCAGGCAGATCCGGAAAAGCTGAAGCTGATCGAAACTCTGGGGGGACACAAAAAGGAAAAGCTTCTGAAGATCGTCCTGCCCTCCTCCGTTCCTCTTATCCTGAGTGTGATGAAGGTCAACATCGGGCTTTGCTTGGTAGGCGTGATCATCGGAGAATTTATCGGTGCCCGAAAAGGCCTGGGATACCTGATCATTTACGGAAGCCAGACATTCAGACTTACATGGGTCCTGATGTCCATTGTGATCCTCTGCATCATTGCCATGCTGCTGTATTTTGCACTTTATCTTATTGAAAAACAGGTCCGGAAGCATTAGCTGTAAAAAGGGCGTGTAAAAATGATCTCTCATTTTTTACACGCCTCTTTTGCTCTTATAACCTTTGTTTCAAAGTTTTCCCACGGCAAAGGCCGTGCATAATAAAAGCCCTGGATCTCATCGCAGCTCAGGCTTCGCAGGATCTCCACCTGTTTTGCTTTCTCCACGCCCTCGGCAAGAACCTTCATTCCAAGGCTGTGTGCCAGCGAAATGGTATGACGGATCACCTGCTGCCCACGAAAATTCTCTATGTAATCGATCAGACTTTTATCCAGCTTCAGAGTATCGAATGGCAACTGGTTCAGGCTTGTCATAGATGAATAGCCGGAGCCAAAATCATCCATATGCAGCTCGAATCCTGCATCCACCATCTTCTCTATGAGCTTACTGATCCGATCATTATACAACGCAGCAGTTTCTGTCAATTCAATGGGAACAGAAGAAAACGGAATGCCATTTTCTTCCACGATCTTCACATAACGACAGATCATATTATCGTAATGGATACTGGCACGTGACAGATTCACCGAAATCGGAAGTATCTTTTTCCCTGATCTTATACGTTCCCCCTGGATGCTGCATACCTTTCGGAAAACATATTCATCAAGGCGTACGATCAGACCATCCTTCTCAAAAAGAGGGATAAATTCTCCCGGCGAAACCATAGTTCCTTCCGCTCTCTTCCAGCGCACCAGTGCCTCCGCCCCAACGATCTCTTCTGTCTCCACACTGTATTTCGGCTGCAGGTAGACTACGAATTCTTCATTGCGTATAGCCTCCTCGAAAGCATTCTCCATCTGTCCGTTACGGATATGTCTCCGTCTCATCTCATCATCATAAAAAGCGATCTGGTGCTCATAGTCATCCCGGATACTCTTCATGGCCAGAAAAGCTCTGTCACAGATCAGGGTAAAAGGCAGTGTCTTATCCACATTCTCATAGACCCCATAGTTGACCACCAGATTAGGAATCGGTGCTCCACTCTCGACCCTGTGGATAAATTTCTCCATATCTGTCATACGGATCTCTTTCTTTCCATATATGATGGCTACAAACTGGTCTCCTCCATATCTGCCCACCGTCCCGTAGCGAACCTGATTTCTATACGTATCTCCCAGATAGGTAAGAACCTGATCACCGGTCTTCTCTCCATAGGTTCCGTTGATCCATTTAAAGTTCTTTATATCTGCCACCACCACATGAAAATCCTGATTCGTATTAAAGCGCATCAGCGTCTTTGCATGATGGAAAAAGGCCTGTCTGATATAAAGCCCTGTAAGATCATCATATTCCAGAGCTAAGAGTACCATCACGGACTCTCTCAGCTTGATCACATTGTTGATCTTACTTTTTAATATACGGACATTATACGGTTTCCGTACAAAATCCACTGCTCCCAGTTCCAGACATCGCACCTCATCCTCCAACCGGTTACTTCCGGTTATGATGATCACAGGCACAGAGGTCAGCATCACATCATCACGGATCAGCTCCAGAAGCTGAAATTCATCACATACCGGCACACTCATATCAAGAAGAATTGCAGAAAGGGTTTTGTAATTCTCAGACAGACGCTTCATCCCCTCTGCTTCATTCATCGCAGTGATAACCTCAAAACTGCCCTCCAGATGTTCTGTAAGCGCTTTCCGATCCGTCTCGTCATTCACTACAATAAGAAGTTTTCTTCCGGATGCTGTTCCTCCTGGTTCCAGTATGGCCTCCATCTCACTGTACCGTACATCCATATCCTCATTGGCAAAAGCAAACACCACGGTCTGAAAATCCTCAGCCGTTCCTACCCTGGCACATTTCACATAGAAATATTCAATCCTCCCGTTGCTTCGGCGTACACGATAATGTACCATCAACTGGGGAATCCTTGTAAGACGTTGGCATATCTTCTCAAAATCCATCATCTGATGCATCCGGATCCTGTCCTCTGCCGCAACACTGCTCTCAATATAAATATCCATGATCTTCTCATAGGATTCATCCCTGCGAAGTCCCTCCTCCCCATAAGCTCCACTCTGCCCCTGGAAGCGGCATACCTGGACCTTATGAGTCTCTCTGTCAACAGAGTAGATATTGATAAAATTTTTTCCGAGAACATTAATGATCCCCATAAGAATCGGATTCTCCATCATTCCGCTGCTGATCTCATCATTCGTCTCTGTATCCGAAAAAACAAGGGCATGTCCTGTCCCGCCGGATTCCAGCGGAATCTCCACAGCATCAACCGAACGCAGGATATTCCGTCCCGGTTCCAGATAATTCTTCGGACCTTTGATCCCGTTAACGACCGGACAGATCTCACAGGGAGTTTCTCTGTTTCTCAGACAGTGATAGCATTTCTCGCCCCTCTTCAGCTGCGGATAGATCTCACGTGCTGCCAGGTTATAGCTGATAATCTTATAATCCTCATCTATGACATACATTCCCGATGCATTTTTCCCCACGAGCATCACCTCCTGATTCGTAAATTTCTCATAGATCCTTCGTGACAGTTACTGTCTCAAAATCCTTAAATATTCCTTCATTATATACGATTTTTCTGATAACTGCAATTATCTTTCGTATTATTTATTTTTCATATTGGTTTTATTATATTTCGGTTATCAGCGCATCTGAAAAGATTTCCCCCTGAGCGGAACCCCGGCAAGCTCCGCAAGCCTTTTGATCCCGGAATCTGCTATGGATACCGCACTCTCCACATGATTGAAATCTGTGGCACTGTAATCAAACAGGATATTTCCCTGTGCTTCAAACTCCTCGTCCCGTTCCCAGAAAAAGAATCTCATAGGCATACAGTCAAAGGCCCTGATCTCATATCCCACATCACCCTGGGGCAGTTCCCTGCCGTCAAGCTTCTGAAACGCCTCCCTCAATTCCTTTTCATGGCCGGAAAATGTAGCACTGAACACATCCGTCTCTCCGATCTGATACGCCGGCGCAAATGGTCTTGCATTCCTGAGATCTGCAAAAGGGACCCACTTATCCATAATAAAAGCCCCCTCTTTCGCATACCCCAGAAGCGTATAAATATTCAGCATCTCCGTAGTATCCGGTTCTCTCTGTCCATCCAGGCTCCGGATACTGCCGTCTTCCAGACTCACCCCATATCTTCTTCCGAAATGAATGATCGTGAGAAACCCGTTTTCTTCCTTCAGTTCCGGCACCCGTTTATGCAGATCTGCCTGATCCATCTTCAAAAAGCGTTGTGCCCACTCTTCACATAGTTTTACATAGTTGGAAATTCTTTCTTCTTTCATCCTGTCTTCTCCCTGTCTGATATCGATATCCTTTCTCCGCTGTATTCCGGACTTTTTTTACAGAATACACTGCTTTCACATTTTCCGCAAGAATCTTCGCCGATGTATCCGAAATCCGGCTATTTTCAGTGTTACTGTTTTTTCAGCATCCCGGAACCTTCTTAAACGTTTCTTTTTTTCGACAGATCATCCATCAATTTTCCCAAATCCGTCTAATTTCCCAATATAAAAATAACGTTTTTTTGCACAAAAAACTGGATTTTCTTTTTCGAAAGGTGTATAATATTAACAAAGTTTATTGTTTTTATGGTTAAAGACACCTGGCAGTAAACAAGAAATGAAAGTGAGGATTCGCCATGAAACAAAACAGTATGTTAGCAATGATCCTGGCCGGTGGAAGAGGAAGTCGTCTTCACGAGTTGACGAATAAAGTTGCCAAGCCAGCCGTTGGTTATGGTGGTAAATACCGTATCGTGGATTTTCCGCTCAGTAACTGTGCCAACAGCGGCATTGATGTCGTAGGTGTACTGACACAGTATGAATCAGTTTTACTGAACAGCTATGTAGCAGCCGGTGGCCGCTGGGGCCTTGATGCCAAGGACAGCGGAGTTTATGTACTTCCTCCACGTGAGAAAGCGGATGCCGGTCTGGATGTATACCGTGGAACAGCTGATGCGATCTCTCAGAATATTGATTTCATCGACTCACAGAACCCGGAATACCTTCTGATCCTTTCCGGTGACCACATCTATAAGATGAATTATGCAAAGATGCTTGATGACCATATCCAGCATAAGGCAGATGCGACTATTGCAGTTATCGAGGTTCCCATGAAGGAAGCCAGCCGTTTCGGTATCATGAACACCGGTGAAGATGACCGCATCGTGGAATTTGAAGAGAAACCGGAACACCCGAAGAGCAATCTTGCCTCCATGGGTATCTACATATTCAACTGGAAGCTTCTGCGCAAGCTCCTGCTGGCAGATATCAAAAATCCGGATTCCAATCACGATTTCGGTAAAGACATCATCCCTACACTCCTTGCACAGGACAAGGCGCTCTACGCCTACAAGTTCAAAGGCTACTGGAAGGATGTAGGAACCATCGATTCCCTCTGGGAAGCGAACATGGATCTTCTCAGTCCTAACAGTGAACTGGATCTTAACGATCCTACCTGGAAAATCTACACTGAGGATGCTACCTCTCTTCCACAGTATATCTGTGATACCGCTGTGATCAACACTGCTTTCATTACTCAGGGCTGTGTTGTAGAAGGTGAAATCACCAACTCCGTACTTTTCACAGGCGTCAAGGTCGGTCCTGGTGCCAAGATCATCGACAGTGTCCTGATGCCGGGTGTTGTTGTTGAAACAGGTGCCGTTGTCCAGCGTGCTCTCGTTGCAGACGGAGTCGTGATCGGTACCAATGCTCGTGTCGGTTCCAAGGACAGTGAGCACATCGAACTTGTATCAAAACGTGTAAAGGGGGCTGAGTAATATGTTTAAAGCATTTGGAATCGTGAATTCCTCAGAAAGAAATATCCATGTGGAGGGGCTTCAGGACTACCGTGCGATCGGCGCCTTTTCATTTCTCGGAAGATATCGTGTCATCGACTTCCCGATCTCAAATATGACCAACAGCGGAATTGAGTACATTCAGGTCTATGTAAAGAACAAACCCCGTTCTCTTGTAGAACATCTCGGAACCGGACGTCACTACAACATCAACTCCAAGAGCGGTAATCTCCAACTCCTCTTTTCAGAGCATTCCGGAGTCAACGATATCTATAACACCGATATCGACAACTACTACTCCAATCTGGAGTGCATCGAAGCAGTTCATTATCCGTATGTTGTTATCGCTCCGAATTACATGATCTACACCACCGACTATTCCAAGCTGATCGATGCCCATATCGAATCCGGTGCAGATGTGACCATGCTTTATCATTCCGTTGATAATGCCAAGGAGAACTATCTGAACTGCCACATCCTGAACCTGAACCGTCAGAAGGGTGTTCTCTCCATTGAGCACAACCACGGCAATGCAAAGAACCGCAACATTTTCATGGATACCTACGTAATGAGCAAGGAGCTTTTCATCAGCCTCATCCATAAGGCAAAAGAGATTTCCTCTCTTTATACCCTTGCAGACGTGATCAATGCCGGCTGCAGAGACGGTGAGCTGGATGTGCGTGGTATATCTCATCGCGGATATTTTGCATCGATCACTGATTTCAAGAGCTATCACGATGCAAATATGGATCTGATCGACTACAAAACTGCAACCGATCTTTTCCATGATAACTGGCCGATCTATACACGCACCAACAACTCCTGTCCGACCCATTATTTTGACACAGCCAATGTTTCCAACTCCGTTATCTCCAACGGCTCCATGATCGAGGGAACTGTAGAGAATTCCATTGTCGGACGTGGCTGTACCATCAAAAAGGGCGCTGTTATCAAGAACTGTGTAGTTCTTGCAGACTGCACCATCGGTGAGAATGTCCATATCGAAAATCTGGTGGTAGACAAGCATGCCAAGATCACGCATGCCAAGGAGATCATCCGTCCTGCGGATGAGCCAGGCTACATCAAACGTAACGATACACTGTAATATTCATATATAATAAGGCCTCCGGTTCCTGTGTTACGAACCGGAGGCCTTATTTATCTCTGTACTCAGCTAAGCATATGGATCCATCATTTCAGAACAGACTGGATCCATTTCAACGCATTATCCTTATTCTTCACATTACCCGGAAGGCAGATGCACACCGGATCATATCTCAGGCCAAATTCCTGAGCAACACTACTGCTGCCGTCAAGCTCCAGATGCTGATCATCCACAGCGCCCAGAGACTCAAACACCTCATCTCCAAACGTTTCCCTGAGATTTGCATACATTCCGCTATCTTTCTCATGTTCATAGAGTTCCTTCGGCATGATCAGGACATCAACGGTAGCACTCTGGATTTCCGTCACATATGCGATCCTGGCATAGTAATCAAAATCCTCTCCTGTCTCGTCCGTCATCAGATTCTGCGCCACACTGACTTCTGCATATTTATCCTCTGTTCCCAGTGTCTTCAAAACATCCTCTTCCACCTTCTCAGAGTCATAATTCCCTGCATTCACCACCGCAATGGAAAGCACCGTCTTCATCTGTGCGTGCCGGTAAATATTCACTCCCAGGCAGACTCCGCCAATGGCAAGAAGCACACACAGCATATGTATCTTATAATACATCCAGATATACTGAATCTTCTTACCTGTTCCCATTCCCTTCAGTTTCTCTTTTTCGATCCGGCGGCGTTCCTTCTTCGTCAGATCAGTTTCGTTGGGCATCTCCGGATTCAGTACACTCTCATCGTGTCCGTCACTGCCGGCCTCCGCTCTGTTTTGTAAATCCATAAAAATCTCCTTTTTCTTTCATGTCTCAGTATTTCTTACCCTGAAGCGGGATATTCCAGTCGCTTTCCCCTCATCCTCCGGGTGGGTGCTGTGACTTATCAATAAAGGATATTTTAGCATATTTTGGTACAAAATCACAGCGCATAAATATGAAAATACCATAAACTCTTCTATTTCCGGCAGATCTTCATTCCATATCCATACATTACCGCCACAGCAGTCACAAGAACACAGACCATCACCGGTCTCATCCACAGATATAAAAGATTTTTCTCAATTCCAGCTGCCACAGCCACATCCTTCAGGATATCCGCCACACAGAGATGGAACAGATAAATAAAAAATGCATATTTCTGACCGATGGCTACCGGAAGCTCGGGCACTTTCCGATTCTTTCCCATGATTGCAATGAGAAAAAGGCCAACAGCCATAAATACTGAACCCAGAAACAATTCCAGTTTGCCAAAATACCGGTATTCCAGCAGACTTGCGATCCCGCCGCCAGCTGCCATGCCATACAAAAGAAGCACTTTTTTTCCGGCAAACCAGGCTTCCAGCTTTTCCTGATGTCTGTGTATCAGATGTCCCAACATAAAAAACGGAAATCCGGTAAACAGATAGTTGCGAAACTGCATAACACGGAAATGCTTTTCCGGGAACAGGAAGGTCGAAAATTCCTCCATTCCGAAATGGATCAGAAGAAGCACCGGTATCAGAACATATGCCTGCTTACAAATCCGGAATCTTGCTGCCAGGGCAAAAAGAAGATAACAATAGAGCAGTGCCGGGAGAAACCACAGATGCCATTTCACCTGAGAACTGTTATTATATAGAAGAAACTGGCGGATATGTTCCCCTGAAACCAGGGCTTCCAGCCATTCCTTCTGGCTTGCTCCGTCGATGTGGTTCTGGATCATCTCCCACAGACAGCAGACCGGAAATGCCACAAGCATCAGCTTCAGAACATGCCGGATCTTTTTTCCGGTTCTTATAAATTCCGTATCATCGCCACGGAAACAAAAATATCCGGATACCATAAAAAACACAGGTACTGCAAATCTGGCAAGTACATTGGCTATAATTCCGGCACTTCCCGGAAAATGGACGTGAAGAAGCACAACTGCATAAGCACAGATCGCCTTTACCATATCCAGAGTACGGTTTCGCATAAAAATTACTCCTTTTTATATCGAACGCTTATCCCGGAAATATGATTCCGGGGTTCCCTTTTTTTCGAAACGATATACTAACAAACCAGCAGAATTTTGTCAATGCTGTTTTTCTCCTGTACGGTTTGCTCTTATACGTTTTACTCTTGTACGGCTTCCGGATCTGAATTATAATTCTTTTATGACTTCTATGACAGGATGTTTGTTATTTCCTCAGAAAGGATTCTATTTTTTATGAAAAAAGACGGCTACTATTCTTCCGGCGAATTTGCACGCATGGCACACGTAACTCTGCGTACTGTCCGCTATTATGATAAACAGGATATCCTGAAACCCTCTCTCGTCACCGAATCCGGCGCACGTTTTTATACAGACGAGGATTTTGCAAGGCTTCAGCAGATCCTCCTTCTGAAATACCTGGGCTTTTCCCTGGATGACATCCGTGAAATGACCATCGGTGATTCCGATTATCATTTCATGCTGAATTCTCTGAATATCCAGCTTCGTCTGGTCCGTGACCGGATCGAACAGATGCAGCTGGTGGAAAAAGCGATCCAGGATACCGCACAGATGATAAAGGAACAGCACACCATTGACTGGAGCCAGATGCTGAACCTGATCCACCTGACCGGCATGGAAAAAAGCCTCAAGAATCAGTATCAGAATGCCACCAACATTTCCTCCAGGATCAACCTCCACAGCCTGTACTCCCAGAACAAACAGGGATGGTTTCCCTGGATCTTTGAGCAATGCCGGATCTCACCCGGTCTTCGTATTCTGGAGCTGGGCTGCGGGGACGGAACGTTATGGACCGACAATCTTTCCCTTCTGCCGGAGGATATCTCCATCACACTTTCCGATATTTCCAGCGGTATGCTCCGCGATGCCAGACGAGCCATCGGTTCCTCGGATACCCGGTTTGCATTCCGGGCCTTTGACTGCAGAAAAATCCCCTGCAAGGACGAAAGCTTTGATCTGGTGATCGCCAATCACGTGCTTTTTTACTGCGATGATATTCCTTCCGTCCTGAAGGAAGTCCGCCGTGTCCTCGCTCCCGGCGGAAGATTTCTCTGCAGTGCTTACGGAAAGGCACATATGCAGGAGGTCAGCCAGCTGGTGCAGGATTTTGATGAACGGATCGTGCTTTCCGCAGACCGGCTTTATGAACGGTTCGGACGTGAAAACGGCCAGAGTATCCTGGCGCCTTTTTTCCCAAAGGCTCAGTGGCTTTCTTATGAAGACTGCCTTCTGGTCCAGGATGCGGAGCCGCTGATCTCCTACGTCCTCTCCTGCCACGGCAACCAGAATCAGTATATATTGGACCGTTACAAGGAATTCCGGGCCTACACCGCCAGAAAAACTGCCAAAGGATTCCGCATTACCAAGGATGCCGGCGTATTTCTTTGTGAAAAATAGCCAAAAATAAAAAATATGAAAAAAGCTCTTGAAGGTGACCTTGCGTCACCTTTTATAATACAGTTACAGTAACAAAGTTATGTGCAGGCACGACTTATGCTGCACATCATCACGCAAAGGAGAAAACATATGAAAGGAATTATTTTAGCCGGAGGCTCCGGAACACGTCTTTACCCACTTACCATGGTGACCTCCAAACAGCTTCTGCCGATCTTTGACAAACCGATGATCTACTATCCTATGTCTGTTCTTATGAACGCAGGCATCCGTGATATCCTGATCATCTCCACCCCGCAGGATACCCCGAGATTTGAGGAGCTTCTCGGTGACGGCCATCAGTTCGGTGTCAACCTTACCTATGCTGTACAGCCAAGCCCGGACGGACTTGCTCAGGCATTTATCATCGGCGAGGAATTCATCGGCAACGACACCGTATGTATGGTCCTTGGTGACAACATTTTCGCAGGACATGGCCTCAAAAAGCGCCTGAAAGCTGCTGTAGACAACGCAGAAACAGGCAAAGGTGCCACTGTTTTCGGATACTATGTAGATGATCCGGAGCGTTTCGGCATCGTGGAATTCGACCAGAACGGAAAAGCGGTTTCCATTGAAGAGAAACCGGAAAAGCCAAAAAGCAACTACTGTGTAACCGGTCTCTACTTCTACGACAACAAGGTTGTAGAGTACGCAAAAAATCTGAAGCCAAGCGCAAGAGGCGAGCTTGAGATCACTGACCTGAACCGTATCTACCTTGAGAAGGGACAGCTGAACGTTGAGCTTCTGGGCCAGGGCTTCACATGGCTGGATACCGGTACACACGAAAGCCTTGTAGAGGCAACCAACTTCGTAAAAACCATGGAGCAGCATCAGCACCGCAAGATCGCATGCCTTGAGGAGATTGCTTACTTAAACGGCTGGATCACAAAGGAGGACGTGCTCAAGGTTTACGAAATCCTTAAGAAAAACCAGTATGGCCAGTATCTCAAGGATGTTCTGGACGGAAAATATCTGGACGCGCTTCACTAAGCCGATCTGATTTTCCGACACTGCATTTACCTGCGGACTCCGTTTCGACGGAATCCGTATAAGATCAATCATTTATTATAAAGGAGATTTTTTATGACAATCATCGTTACCGGCGGCGCCGGATTTATCGGAAGCAACTTTATTTTTCATATGATGGAGGCTCATCCGGATTACCGTATCGTATGCCTGGACTGCCTGACCTATGCCGGAAACCTTTCCACTCTTGCACCGGTCATGGACAAACCGAACTTCCGCTTTGTAAAGGAAAGCATCACAGACCGTGACGCTGTTTACAAGCTTTTCGAAGAGGAGCATCCGGACATCGTGGTAAACTTCGCAGCTGAGAGCCACGTAGACCGTTCCATCGAAAACCCGGAGGTATTCCTTGACACCAACATCAAGGGTACTGCTGTTCTCATGGATGCCTGCCGTAAATACGGAATCCAGCGTTATCATCAGGTTTCCACAGATGAGGTTTACGGAGATCTTCCGCTTGACAGACCGGACCTCTTCTTCACAGAGGAAACTCCGATCCATACAAGCAGCCCGTACAGCTCCTCTAAAGCAGGTGCTGACCTTCTTGTTCTCGCATACCACAGAACCTACGGCCTGCCTGTGACCATCAGCCGCTGCTCCAACAACTACGGCCCGTATCACTTCCCGGAAAAGCTGATCCCGCTGATGATCGCCAACGCTCTGAACGACAAACCACTCCCGGTTTACGGAAAGGGTGAAAATGTCCGCGACTGGCTCTATGTTGAGGATCACTGCCGTGCCATCGACCTGATCATCCACAAAGGACGTGTAGGCGAGGTTTACAATGTAGGCGGACATAACGAGATGAAAAACATCGATATCGTAAAACTGATCTGCAAGGAGCTTGGCAAACCGGAAAGCCTGATCACACATGTAGCAGACCGTAAAGGCCATGACATGCGCTACGCTATCGACCCGACCAAGATCCACAACGAGCTTGGATGGCTTCCTGAAACAAAATTCGCAGACGGAATCAAAAAGACCATCAAATGGTACCTTGACAACAAGGAATGGTGGGAAACCATCATCTCCGGTGAGTATCAGAACTACTACGAAAAAATGTATGGAAACCGCGAGGAGGTTAAAGCATGAGATTTTTCGTAACAGGTGTTGGCGGCCAGCTTGGCCATGACGTAATGAATGAACTGTCCGGCCGTGGACATGAAGGCGTAGGAAGTGACATTGCTCCTTCCTACAGCGGCATCGCTGATGGTACTCCTGTTACCACCATGCCTTATGTGCAGCTTGATATCACAGATAAAGAAGCGGTAGCAAAAACCATCCGTGAGGTAAAGCCTGATGCAGTAGTACACTGTGCCGCATGGACAGCCGTAGATGCTGCAGAGGACGAGGAAAACCGTGAGAAGGTACGTCTTGTCAATGTTGTAGGGACACAGAACATTGCGGACATCTGCAAGGAGCTTGGCATCAAGATGATGTATATTTCCACAGACTACGTTTTTGACGGCCAGGGAACCACACCATGGGATCCGGACTGCAAGGACTACGCTCCACAGAACGTATACGGTCAGACCAAGCTTGACGGTGAGCTGGCAGTATCCGGCACTATAGATAAATTCTTTATCGTACGTATTGCATGGGTATTCGGCAAAAACGGCAAAAACTTTATCCGTACCATGGTAAATCTGGGAAAAACCCATGACAAGCTTACCGTAGTCAGTGACCAGATCGGAACTCCGACCTACACCTACGACCTTGCACGTCTTCTGGTAGACATGGTCGAGACAGAGAAATACGGCTACTATCACGCAACCAACGAAGGCGGCTTCATCAGCTGGTATGATTTCACTAAAGAGATCTTCCGCCAGGCTGCTGCCCTCGGCCACAAGGAATACGAAAAAGTAGAGGTATCTCCTGTCACAACTGCAGAGTATGGCGTTTCCAAGGCTGTACGTCCATTCAACAGCCGCCTGGATAAATCCAAGCTTATAAAAAACGGCTTCCAGCCACTTCCAACATGGCAGGATGCCCTGGAAAGATATCTGAAAGAGATCCTGTAAAAAAAAATCCATCGGTGATCGCCGGTGGATTTTTTTCGTTCTGTTTCTCATGAAAAAACAGCCGGTGGAAAGCTTTACGCTTCCCCGGCTGTTCTTATGCTAAAATTTAATAATTTTATCTTACTGCTGTGCAACAGTTCCGTCTGCTGCCTGGGCATCTGCTGTGCCATTCTGTGTGGCATCTGCAGTCTCACCCTGCGCTTCTGCTGTACTTCCCTCTGCAGCTGCCTGTGCATCATTATCCGTAGCTACTGCCGCTGATGTTGCACTGTCTGCCTCCTCCTGGGAAACAGTCTCTCCGTCACGAACCTTCTTCATCATGGCCTCCGCCTTCTGAACGGTAGACTCATCCGGAATCATAACGTAAGCCTTCTGGCTCATAGAATACGGCTTCTGTGTGTCACCGGTACCATTTACACTGTAGCTTACGATGTTCCAGTCACCACCGTTGTTCAGCTGCTGCTGGAGCAGTCTGGCGATCTCCTCGTAGGAGATATTGGTCTCAAAGCATCCCTGGATGCTGGAAAGAACAGAAGAATAATTCTTCAGAAGCTCCGGTGAAAGAGCCTTGTTGATCACACCCTTGATCACTGCCATCTGGTTCTTGCCACGCTGACGGTCGCCCTCTTTAAAGGCATAACGCTCACGGCTGAATACCAGAGCCTGCTCACCGTTCAAGTAGTTCTCTCCCTGATTGAAGTGATATCCTGTCTCATTCTTGGAATCAAAGTCATAGTCAGAATAAACAGTAACTCCGCCAAGCGAATTGATCAGCTGCTCAAATCCCGCAAAGTTGATACGGAAATAATAGTTGATATCCTCATTATAAAGCATTCCCAGAGTATCCATACATACATTGATACCATAGATACCTGCATGTGTCAGCTTATCTCTCTGTCCGCCTGAAATAGAAAGCGGTACAAAATAATCACGAGGTGTGGAAACCAGAAGCACCTGTCTGGTAGCTGTATTTACCGTAGCAATGATATTGGAATCGCTTCGGCTCTTTGCAACAAGGCCGCTGCGGCTGTCGATACCACTGATAAAGATGGTATATACAGAACCGTCATTGGTACTCTCTTCAGCCTTCGCCTCTGTCTCCTGCGGTTCAATGGTCGTCTCCACCTTCTTCACGGTCAGCTCTTTGATCCTGGAAGAAATATCGGAATATCCATCCATCTCTTCAATAACGCTTAAATATGCGCTGTTCAGCACGATCGCACCTGTCTGTCCGTTCAGAAGACCGTCAACCAGCTCTGTAAGTCCTGCATACTCCTGGACCTGCACAGTCTTGCCTGTCTCGGAATCCACCTCCTGGATAGCCTTATCCGAATTGGCTCTGTCAAGATCTGTCAGCACACCATATACATAATCTGCTGTAGCCTCTATGGAATCTGCAGAATCATCTGCACGGACATAAATGCCGACCTCCGTAACCTCTGTGTTCACACCGGAAATCCCTGCCAGTGTGGAATGTGTCTTATAAACATACATACTTCCGAGAATGAATACTGCTGCAAAAACTGCTGCCAGGATCACTCCCACTACAAATCTTATCTTACCATCCGTACTCCATACAAGCGCTCCGACGATCACGATCAGGACCAGCATTACCAGTCCGATCACTGCAATGAACTTCGTCGGGAGCACCTTCATATTCAGAAGCATGACCGCAAATACAATCGCTGTGATCAGAACCACAAGCGTCACGATCAGCCCTGGGATATGTTTCCCCATTTTTCTCATATGCAATCCTCCATTTTTGATGGTACAGAGAATATTACATATGGACACTCTCTGTACAGATTCAAATATCCTAATCATTTTACGCTTTTTTACTGATAAAAGCAAGAAATATCGTAAATCGCCAAATGCAAAAACAGTTCCGTGATATCGTGATCCTTTTATACTCTCACGATGTCACGGAACTGCCTCTAAAATGTTCCTTCTGTGAAATGGATCTCCTTATTCCACGGTAACACTCTTGGCAAGATTTCTCGGCTTATCCACATCCAGACCTTTATTTACACTGACATAGTAACCCAGAAGCTGCAGCGGGATCACTGCCAGAGAAGTTGCAAAATGCGGATCTGTTTTCGGGATATAAACCGTAAAATCTGCAGTATCCTCGATATTATAGTTTCCAAACGTAGTAAGCCCCATCAGATACGCCCCACGGCTTCTGCACTCCACCATATTGCTGACTGTTTTCTCATAAAGCTTCGGCTGTGTCAGGACACCGATCACAAGTGTGCCGTCTTCGATCAGGGAAATGGTGCCATGCTTCAGCTCGCCAGCCGCATACGCCTCAGAATGGATGTAGCTGATCTCCTTCATCTTAAGGCTGCCCTCAAGGCTGATGGCATAATCGATCCCTCTTCCGATAAAAAAGATATCCTTTGCATTAGCCTGCTTGGAGGCAAACCACTGAAGCCTTTCCTTATCCTCGATGATCCTGCCAATCTTGTCCGGAAGTGTCTTCAGTTCCTTAATGTAGGACTCACACTGCTCCTCTGAGATCTTTCCGCGGACCAGTGCCATCTGCAATGCCAGCACATAGGACGCGATCAGCTGTGTACTGTACGCCTTGGTGGTAGCGACCGAAATCTCCGGTCCTGCAAGTGTGTAGAATACATGATCCGCCTCTCTTGCAATGGAAGAGCCCACCACATTGACAATAGCCAGCGTGCGGATCCCCTTCTCCTTACATTCCCGAAGTGCAGCCAGACTGTCCGCAGTCTCACCGGACTGACTGATGATCACTGCCAGGCCGTCAGGATCCAGAAGCGGCTTCCGGTAACGGAACTCCGAAGCAAGCTCCACACGCACCGGAAGACCTGCAAGATCCTCGATCACATACTGTGCAGCCATTCCCACATGGTAAGCAGAGCCGCAGGCCACGATATAAACCTGGCTGATGCTGCGGATCCTCTCATCATCCAGACCAATCTCCGTCAGATCCAGCTTGCCCTCCCGGATAACGGAATTCAGTGTATCTGCGACTGCTTTCGGCTGCTCATGGATCTCCTTCATCATGAAATGCTCAAAACCGGCTTTCTCCGCTGCCTCTGCATCCCACTCAATGATCTTAGGCTCCTTCTCGATCTCCTCACCATCCAGATTGTAAAAAGTGATCTCACCCGGTTTTACACATGCCAGCTCCAGATTTCCGATATAATAAACATTTCTTGTATACTTCAGGATCGCAGGAACATCCGATGCGATATAGAATTCTCCATTCTCCACACCCAGGATCATAGGGCTGTCTTTTCTCGCTACAAAGATCTCTTCCGGATAATCACGGAACATCATTGCCAGCGCATAGGAACCACGGATACGCACCATGGCATGACGCACTGCCTCAACCGGAGATCCGCCGTATTTCTGGTAGTAATAATCCACCAGCTTCACAGCAACCTCCGTATCTGTGGAAGAATAAAAAGAATATCCCCTGCGGAGAAGCTTCTCCTTCAGCTCCTGGTAATTCTCGATAATGCCGTTATGCACAGCTGCCACATTTCCGTTATCACTGACATGAGGATGGGCATTGACCTCTGATGGTTCTCCGTGAGTTGCCCAGCGGGTATGACCGATCCCGCACATACCCGGAACAGATTCACCTGCGTTTGTTTTCTCTAGAAGGACCTTCAGACGACCCTTCGCCTTAATGATCTCGATATCCTTTTCCCCGTCACGCACTGCGATGCCGGCGGAATCATATCCTCTGTATTCCAGTTTGGAAAGCCCGTCCAGAAGGATGGGTGCTGCCTGATGCCTGCCTGTAAAACCTACAATTCCACACATGATTTTTTTCTCCTCTTATTGCATTTTTATATTCTTCTGACTGCTCCGTTCTTCAGACACCTGCGGTCTGCATCCAGGACATCACTCTGCCACATGCCCCTTCTTACGGACGATCTCAACCACCTGGTCCACATATTTTCTGCAAAGCTCCTCACTCTCTGCCTCAACCATAACACGAAGCAGAGGTTCTGTGCCGGATTCTCTCACCAGGATCCTTCCGGTGTCTCCAAGCGCCTCAGCCACACTCTCTACTGCTGCCTGCACATCCACATCTGCCTGCGCTGCTGCCTTGTCATGGACACGCACGTTCTCAAGAACCTGGGGATAGATCGCCAGATCAGCAGTAAGCTCACTGAGCTTTTTCTTCCTTGCCATTATAACTTCCATCATCTTCAGACTTGTAAGGATGCCATCCCCGGTAGATGCATACTTGGAAAAAATAATGTGCCCGGACTGCTCACCACCAATACGGCAGCCATTCTGCATCATATATTCATAAACATATTTATCCCCTACTGCTGTCTTCGCATACTCGATATCAAGAGCATCAAAAGCCTTGTAAAGGCCAAAATTGGACATTACCGTAGTCACAACCGTATTGGTGAGAAGCTTTCCGCGCTCCTTCATATAACGGCCGTACACATAAAGGATCGCATCCCCGCTGACCACATTTCCCTTCTCATCCACACAGAGACAACGGTCCGCATCTCCGTCGTAGGCAAAGCCAACATCCAGCCCCTTCTCCACTACAAGCTTCTGGAGACCCTCGATATGGGTGGAACCGGCATTGTTATTGATATTGGTACCATCCGGCTCAGCATTGATCACATAAGTCTTCGCTCCCAGCGCATCAAAAACCGCCTTTGCGATATTCCATGCACTTCCGTTGGCACAGTCCAGTCCAATCCGCATTCCCTTAAAGGAATATACTCCCAGGGAGATCAGATATCCTATGTAACGGTTCCGGCCTGCCGAATAATCCACCGTCCTGCCAATCTCACCGCCCTTTGTAAAAGGAATCTCATGCCATTTCTCTCCGAACAGCTGAAGACGGTCATCCAGATAATCCTCCACCAGAGCGATGATCTCCTCCTCCATCTTCTCACCCTGGCCATTAATCAGCTTGATCCCGTTATCATAATAAGGATTATGGCTGGCAGAGATCATAATACCGCAGTCAAAGCCATCGGTACGGGCAACATAAGCCACAGACGGCGTTGTTGTCACGTGGAGAAGATAAGCATCCGCTCCGGACGCCACCAGTCCGCCAACCAGCGAATACTCAAACATATAGCTGGAACGTCGGGTATCCTTGCCGATCACGATTCTGGCTGCAGCCGTCTCTCCCGCTCTTCTGCGCAGTTCATTATAATACCATCCCAGAAAACGTCCGATCTTAAATGCATGATCCGCCGTCAACGAAACACCCGCTTCTCCACGGAAGCCATCTGTACCAAAATATTTTCCCATTTCTAGCTCTCCTTTGTATGTTAATATTTATAACTTATCTTATATATTGATGTGTCATACAGATTGATCAGAATTGTTCTTATCTTTCTGTATGAACATCAATAATATTATCTATATTTCCAGCAGATTTACAGCCTCTGAACAGCCACTTTACATCGCTTCTTACAAAAAGCAACTCCATACGCCAGAATATTATTTCTTCCTTCATTACGTAACCGTTCATCGTACCGCTTTTCTCTGATCTGTGCCAGCGCTCTTTCACATGCATTTTGCAGTCCTGAAAAAGTCTGAGAATACTTCAGCTCGATAACGATCCCGGCATCCGGATCTTCCGGTTCTGCCAGAATATCTGCAAAACCATCTCCAGATTCCGCATTAGACTGAACAAGCCAGTTTGGATTACTACGCAAAAGCCCCAACAAAAGTCCATGATAAAAAATTTCTTTTTCTTCATTTCGTCCTTTTGTATCAAAAATACTGATCGTATTTCCCAGAATCTTTGTAAGGCGTTCCTCAATCTCACCTGCATTCCCTTCTTTTATTGCTTTCAGCAGATTTTTCGTCGGCTCCGCCTCTTTCAGCACTGCGCGGTCAAACCATTCCTTTATCTGAAGCACATAAACTTCTCTTATCTCCCTGTTCGGAATGGTCAGACGATACACTCCTCGTTCGGTCTTCCCTGCCTGTGTAAGATATCCTGTAGTAAATAATACACTCCAGAGATTATCCAGACTATTATCGATTTCATCATAGGTCAACTCCATACGGACCGTTTTCTCAATAGACTCACCTGCGATCAGACGCTCTATCTCATCTCTTGTAGTCTTATCTGCCCTGTCAATAAATCTCCTTACCAGTTCATTCCCACTGGTATTGATCCAGTAAGACAGCGGCTCCGCATCCGGATTCCCACGCAGACAATCTACATGATTGATCACATCCCATGGGCAGTACACATCCGTATTTCCAAAATGATATCCATCATACCATTCCTTTGTTTCGGAAAGATGATCCTCCATGCCATATGCTGTAAGCAATCTGCAGACCTCATCATCTGTGAAACCAAAATGCTCATCAAATCGATGATCCGTGATCGAAAGCACTTTGAAGTTATTAAGTCCTGTAAAAATACTCTCTTTAGACACGCGAAGACACCCTGTTAATACTGCAAAATACAGAGAATCGTTAGTCTTAAGTGCCTGTCCGAACACACCGCGTATCATGAGCACCATTTCTTTATAATATCCATGCTGAAAAGCCTTATCCAGAGGAACATCATATTCATCTATAAGAATGATCGTCTTCTGCCCATAATGCTTATGCAACAGCTGAGACAATATCTGCAACGCAGAAGAAAGAATATTTTCATCCATAGAATATCGGCCATTCTCCACAGAGATCAATGTACGATATATATCTTTATCCGTTTCTGTCAGTCTGTCACTCTCCAATAAAAACAGAAAACGACTGGCCTCTCTGCCTACCAGTTCTGTCAGCTGATAGCGTGCATTCTCAAAGGTAAGTCCATCAACATTCTTCAGCGATAAAAACACTACCGGAAATTTCCCCATATACTGTTCACACAATTCTTGTTTCCGGGAAATATAAAGACCTTCAAACAGCGCTTCATCTGCCCCGATCTCGAAGAAACAACGAAGCATACTCATATTCAATGTTTTCCCAAAACGCCGAGGTCTCGTAAAAAGATTTACTTTCCCCCACTGATCGATCAGTTGTTCGATAAGCCTGGTCTTATCTACATAATAAAAATCCGCCTGACGAATTTCCTGAAAATTCTCAATTCCCACCGGTAGCTTCGGTCTCTTCATATTCCGCGTTCCACTCCCTTTCAATGCGAAAAATCACATACAAATATGCCAATCGCCACGTGATTCGTGCTTTCAGAGTAGCACAATACGCTCTTTTTGTCTATTGATTTATTTCGACTCCGTTCGACAAACATATCCGCCTTACCTGCGCAGCTCTGAAGCTTTTTCACAAAATCCTCTTTCCAAAAGGGAAAGCAACAAACTATGTTACCCTGAAAATGGATCAGATGATAAAATAACTCTGATCACATAACAAGATCGAAGGTGGTGAAACCTATGGGTACAAAGGATACCATCACCAAAGATTACATGGCTGACAACCCACAGAGAAGCAAAGCAATGGCCCTCCACATCCGGAGAATATCTCACCGGCTTCTACAAGGATGACCGGCTGATCCCGGTCATACCCACAGTCGTGTACTTCGGTTCCGACACCTGGAAAGCTCCCAGAAGCCTCCACGAAATGCTCTCTGTCCAGGACCCCGAAATTCTTTCCATGGTCCCGGATTACCGGATCAATCTCTTCTCACCCGCCGAGATAAAAGATGAAGAACTTGACAAACTCCAGAGCAATCTCAAAGAAGTCATGCTCTTCATCAAATATTCCAAAGATAAACGGAAGCTCCAGGAGCTTACATCACAGAGTCCCGGCTTCCGGTCACTCGAGCTCAAAGCAGCCCGGGTCATTGACTCCATAACAGGTATCAACTTACGTTTCACAGAAACAGAAGGGAGGGTTAATATGTGTCAGGCTGTTCAGGAAATGTGCGATGATGCACGTGCCGAAGGCCATCAGGAACAAGCTATGCTGACAGCACAGCGTATGCTTCAGGATCCAAGATTCTCCCCTGAAGACATCTCCAGATTTTCAGGCCTTTCTCTTGAGGACGTGCTGAAATTACAGAAGAAATAGTTCGTATTGAAAATGCTCAGATCCTTTGTGAGGGATCTGAGCATTTTGCTATTTTACAATACCAATATTACTTTATATCACAGAACAGTTCTTCTTTATAAACACCACGCTCCAGCATACCACGAAAACTCTCTTTTACAACCGCAACATCCTCTTTATAGGTCATGCCATACCATGTATCATTAGTCCGCAGCACCTTAACAGACATCTTATCCTCTGCCAGAAGTTCACCGATAAAGATTGGAATCAGATACTCGGCTTTCTGAGGATTACCCGGTACTTCTTTCTCGAAGAACTCTTTGAAGCCCTCTTCCAGCACATCCAGAAAATCAGGAGTCAATCCCCACATATTCATAGATACCAGAGAATTCACATCGACAGCTACACCGTCTGCTTCTGCTCCGGTTGCTGTCTTTACAATGTTCTTTGTTTCCACAACCTCTGTCAAGTTATTTCCCTCATCCATCTTGCAGATACCACGGGTCACACCACCGTTATCGGACAGCGTGTTCTTCAAGACAAATCCTGCCATGCAGGATTTGCCACCATTCACCAGATACTCATGGACAGCCTTAAAGCCCTCCTTGCCATAGTAATCGTCCGCATTGATCACAATGAACGGGGTTTTTATTATATTTTTCGCTGCAAGCACAGCCTGACCAGTTCCCCACGGCTTTGTACGGCCTTCCGGAAGTTCTCCCGGAATATCGTTAATATCCTGGAAAGCATAGTCCACAGTTACTGAATGCGCCTTGCAAACCGCCTCGATCCGATTCCCGATCACATCCTTAAATTCATTTTCAATATCCTTTCGGATAATAAAAACCACCTTGTTAAAACCTGCTTCGATC